>Ga0315903_10002651_pt1 | contig 25892 bp, 24 predicted proteins | sample LakEriMetagenome_7_FD_203524 | JGI IMG/M metagenome (GOLD analysis project Ga0315903, IMG submission 203524) | Freshwater fungal communities from buoy surface, Lake Erie, Ohio, United States - Buoy 2 MA119 | ecosystem: Environmental > Aquatic > Freshwater > Lake | place: USA: Lake Erie, Ohio... | reverse complement strand
CATAGCAATTTTTGCTTTAGTTTTCTGAATCATTCTCAAAGATTGTTGCTCATTATCGGAGCAAATCCAAGGAAGAAGTAAAATATCAAGATTATCTATTTTAATTTCAGTTGGAGTTGAATATGTTATTATATTTGGATAATCCTTAAGAAGAAGTTGGGGGGAATTTATTTGATTGGTATTACGAAAATACACATCATGATTTCCAGTGATTAAATGAACATTATATTTGGAAAGTGGTTCCAAGACAACTTTTTTAGTCCATTCTAATCCCCAAAAATCAATACTTTTACGATTATCAAAAGCATCCCCCATATGAATAACTGTATCAATTCCTTCTTTTTCTAAAGTAGGAAAAAAGACATTCTTATAAAAAAGTTCAAAATAATCATGAAACAATCTTGAAGATTTGCGAGCAGACCAGTGAGTATCTGTAATTAAAGCAATACGCATTAATACCTCAATTTACTATGTACTACATCTTTGATAGTATTGTAATCACTATAATTGGATCCGTCAAGCAAATTATCGTCAAAAACCTCAGAGAACCCAGAACGTTCAAGAATTTTATTTTTAATTTCCAATTGACGCTTCTCTTTTTGAATACGTCTCAAAAATGCATAATGGATAATTTGAGTAAAATAAGCAAAAGGATTTTGGGATTTATCTGGATTAAAATTATGAATATATTGAACTGAATTTTCTATGCCATCAGAAATCATATCTTCTTTAAACATATAATTTACAAAATTAGGCTTAAAGGAAAGATGATTTGCAATTTTTAAAAAACATTCTCCAATATAACGTGGAATTGGAGGTTTTGTATCCCAACTTTTACCACACTCATCTTTAGTTGGTTCTTTTCCATACTTTTTAATAAAACTTATTTCTACATCTTCCCTATATTTAATAAGAGCAGAAAGAAAATCTTTATTATTTACATAATGCTCAGACCTTTTTCTTTTGGTCATAACTGCGGTAGTGATCATAAAGGTACATTATTATTATGTATAGATTATAGCATTTATACAAATAATTGACAAGGTTGTAATAACTGTGTAGAATACCTTTGTTGGGTTTGATGAATAATACTATCTATTCTTATAAATCTTCTCTAAGATTTCTTTAGCATCATTTACATTTGCTAGGTATCCCATTCTACGATTAATTTTAGATTCTTTTGTAGAGTTTTTTAAGGATTGTCTGACATAAGTTTGATACATCATAATCATTTCAATATCGGAAGATTCAGAAAGAGTTAAAACATCCTTTAAGTCAATAATAAACATATCTTCTTTTGATGTTTTTAACCATGGTTCTAATTTATATCCTATAACTCCAGATTTACCTTTAATTTCATCTACAGTTATGGGGTTAGAAACTATAAGTAATGTTCTATCATCTTCTTCAGAAGCTGCTATTTTAGCGAATATTTCTTCACCGGTTTTTAGTTTGACTGTGCAATAAAAATCTTCTTCAATTCCCATCTTTTTTAAGTTGTATAGTTATTATTTCGTAATTAAAGTTTTCTTCATTATAAATTTTTATTCTTTCAATGAGGTGATTTAAGGTATAATTTTTTCTTGAATTGTATGTACAGTCATCAGATATATCATAAAGAACTGCTTTTGTTTTATTTTTCCCTTTTCTTAAAACTCTTCCAATTGATTGAAGATTTCTAATTCTTGATTTACTTGGAGAAGCAAAAATTACATTATGTAGATTTTTTATATTAATTCCAGTAGAGAAAGTTCCATAAGAAGCAACAATAATTGCATTATTTTCTCTTTCTGTAATTTCTCTAACTAATTCTCTCTCTTCAGTGTCCACTCCACCATGAATAAAAAATACTTTACGATCATCTCGTTTAATGTTATTTATTCTTTCATATAGTATAGATCCATGTGCTTCAACTCTAGAAAAGAGAACAAGAGTGTTTCCTTTTAAATCTAAAGAAAGATTTGTAATAAATTTATTTCTTTGTTCATGCTGGATAAGATATTGTATTTCATTTTCATAAGTTTCAAATTTTTGAGGTGGATGCTTAAGAACAAGACAACGAATATCTAATTGAGAAATATGCCCCTGTTGCATCAACTCATAAGTTCTTGTTACTTTATATGATGGTCCAAATAGTCCTTCAAGAACCCATTTATGAGTTTGCGTTCCATCCAAAGTACCAGTAAATCCAAAACGATATTTTGCATGATGAAGTTTAGTCATAATGTCAACTAAAGATTTACTCTTAAATAAATGAGCTTCATCTCCTATAATTACATTATAATTTTCAAAAAATGAACGCTCTAATTTATATACAGATTGCCACGTTGTAATTGTGACTGAATGTTCATTAGTTTTTTCTCTACCTGAATATATACGGTGGCAATATGAATCAGCATCCCAACCATAATCTTCAAAGTCCTTGTACATCTGCTCTACTAAAGATGTCGTTGGAACAACTAAAAGAATTTTTTGCCCTTTATCTACATAATATCTCACGATTGAATAAATCATCAGAGATTTACCTGAGGCAGTTGGTGATATCAATAATTTTCTATTATGTCTTAAAGCATCGTGTACTCCATCTATTTGATAATCTCTCGGGGAATGAGAACAAATAGAAGACATATAATCCTTTACACCCTCGTAAGAAATTTCTTCATTTACTTCAAAGGGTAATCCATAGAATTTGTTTTCTTTAAATTCGTAAGTATAATTATGCAATTTTAATTTGTCGATAACTTTATCTATCAACCCAGCATAAATTTCCCCAGTATGAGTACTCAGAAGTCGAATCTTTCCGTCCCAGTGCTTGCTTCTATACTGGGACATAAATTTTGCAGATTCAACCTCAAATGTAAAATATGGTTGTAGTTCGTATAAAATATGTGATTCGCAATGAAGTTTAATATAAACTTCATTTTTCTTTTCAATAATTACATCATTCATAGCATTACGACTGCTATGAATATTTATTTACCCAAGTCCTGCATTAAAACGCATAAACTCGATTGAGTTTTTAATTTGGAAAGTTCTATTTTGAATCATTTTTAAAATACTTTCCAAATATACTAACATAGTATCGTAATAATCTATTTTTAAACATACTGAAGAAAGTTTTTCGTCAGCATCAAGATATTTTTGCATAGTATCCTTATCCCTAATTTTTTTAGGAAATGGGTCAGTCACATAAACATCTGGATCTGCCTTTCCTGAATAATATTCATATCTTTCATGGCGAATGTTTCTTTTCTGCTGTTCTGCTTTTTTTCTTAATAGAAATATTGTATTATATAATTCAAAGTATTTTGCGTGAAGAATTGGGATATTTGTTGATTCTGTGTGAAGATTATCAATATCAATCTTCGAATCTTGTTCCCACATTTTTTGAATCATATCAAGATCTAAACTCATAAAGGATTCCCACCAAGATCTACTATATTGTATATACTATACTTGAAACTAACATCTGCTGTAAAGTATCTTACATCTGTATCTGTAGCATCAAAAGTTAATGTTCCTAAAGAATAAGGAAAAAGATTTTTAAAAATAATCTGAAAATTTGGTATAGAAGAACTTGTTAAAATTTGCAATGTTCCGTCTGAATATAATCCTATTTGTTCTTGGGCGTCCCGTGGAGGATTTATACTACCAGTTGTACGGAAATCGTATATTTGACTCAAACTTTCTGGATAACCAAGACCTCTTATCCAGTTTTGGATTTCCATGTAATTTTCTAAATTTTCATCTACCAAAAATCTTAAACTTAAATCGCCAAAAATTATTTTATCGCCGGGAATATCAAGATCTTTTAAATAAGTGGGTTGATTTGCAACCCCTAGAGTTAAATCTGGTATGTTGGCTGAGTTGCAAAAAAATGCAACTTTTGGTGTTCTTTTTAATGTGAATTTAAATCCTGTTGGAGATAAGAAATTTCTATTTTCAGGTTGTCCTGCTACCATGATCTTTTTTGACTATTTAGATAAAAAAAAGAGACCCTTTCGGGTCTCTTAAAATCAATGTGAATGATTGCTCACATTAAGTTCTTTACAGCAACTCTACGATAGTAGCGGTTAGCATTAACTTGAAGTCTACCGAGACCTTGATCAGTGCCCTCAGCAAATGGGTTTGCAACCATTCCATAACGGGTTTTAAATCCGATTTTGGGTTGGAAGCTGTTCTCACCAACGGCACGAACCATTTGGAGGGGAACATAAGGACAATAGAAGAGTCCAGCGTCATAAGGTGAAGAACCCTTATAACCAACAACATAGTACTGGTTACCAGGAGTTCCGTTAGCGGAAGTCAGGTTAGCAGCATATGGGTCAATGTATACACGATACTTACCTTGCAGAACACCAGCAAAGGTGTTGCCGGTATCATCAACAGTTAGGTTAGCGTTGAGTGCTGGGGTGTAATCAAGAACACCGGCCATGGTTAGAGCGGAAGCAACGTCTGCAGAGCAGAGGATGATGTTGCCCTTTCCACGACGAGTTCTCTGAGCGATAGCATTAGCATCACGCTCAATCTGGAATAGAAGACCCTTGAACTTCTCAACTGACCAACGACCGTTGGAGTCGATATCTAGGTCAAAGATACCAGGAGTTGCAACGTTCTGAACAGCACCTTGCTCAGCAACCTTGTAGATGGTTCTGATAACTTCGCGGTTGATTTCAGCAAGAATCTCAGTTGAGAGAATGTTTGCTAATTCCGCTTCAGCGTTCAGACCGTGGATTGCCTTGAGGTCTTGAGCAAGCTCAAGTGAGTACTCGGCCTTCAGGGCGCGTGACTTTGCAGTAACAGTGACTTTCTCGATTGAGAATGCCATCTGGTTGAAAGCATCTCCTTGTGTGCCATCAAGATTTTCGGCATCGCCTGTTGGCATACCTTGACCAACGTTGTAAGCAGTTTGACTGCCACCACCACTAACTGGGTTCAGAACTGATGGGTTCGAACCTGCTTGTGCAGTTGTACCAATTCCAGCAGCAGTGCTACCAAAACCAGCAACATTGAATCCTGCATCCTGACCAGAATATGCAGAATCAACTTCGTTGTAGAAGGTCTCTGCACCACTCTGATTAGCATAACGGGAGCGCATTGCGAAGATGAGTCCAGTAGGACCACTCATTGGTTGAACGCCTGCAACATCATAGGCGATCAGGTTAGGCATCGAACGACGGATCAGTGAGATCAGTACGGGGTCGAAACCTGCGGTAGGTCCAGCAGCAGCGGCACTACCACTGAAACCACCGGTTCCAGCTGAATTTGTTGGGGATTCCATAAGGTTGGAAAGATTTCCAACTTGGAATGCGCTTTCCTCTCTGAGGAATCTTTCTTGGTTTTCTAGCAGAACAGCGGTTACCGATCTACGATGCGAATCTTTGATTTGATCAAGACCCTCATAGTTGAGAAGAGGTGCCCACTTTTCCTGCAGATGCTCTGATTGAAACATTTGCTTTTACCTTTTACTTAGTGTTTTGTTTTTTGTTTGAATTATATTAAATTCAATTATTTGCCGAATGCTGAAAGAGTCTTCAAGTAAGCAGCCATTGAGTCCGAATAAGTTTCGGGAGTGGCATCTAGACCCTCAGACAAAGTTTCAGTTCTTGCAGATGGAGAAACTACTCTTGAAGGAAAATATGATTCCTTTAAAGTCTCCAGTTTTTCACGATATTCTTCTTCACTTTCAAACTCAACACTTTCGGCAAGTGAAGCGAGCTTGTCTTTCTGAGTGTCTGCAAGACCATCAGAGACCTGTTCAAAAATTCCATCGGCAACCGACTCTGCGAGACGCTTGTTTAGGGAAACATTCTTATCAATTTGCTCGTTGAGTTTTGTCTCCATTTCATCAAGTTTTTCTACCATGCTCTCAAGCACATCATATTTATCTTCAGGGATTGAAACATAATGATCTTCAAAAAGACCCTTCATTCCTTGAAGGAATGATTCGGTCATTTCGGTCTTAAGACCTTGTTCGATAATTAGTGCATTTTCTTGAATCCATTCATCAGCAACATATTCAAGATATGCATCTACACGCTCAGAAAGAATAGATTTAATTTCTTCTACTTCTTCAGCAAGAGCAATAGAATACTGCTCCTCAAGGGATTCTTTAATATCATATACTTTAGAACGAAGAGCAGCTTCAAAAATAGTGCGTGCTTTTTCTTGGAACTCTTCGGAAAGTTCTTCACCTTCTAGAAGAGCATTAACATCTTCTTCAATATCAAAGTTTTCTTTGACTTCCTCTTCATCCTCATCTTCTTCATCTTCTTCATCTTCGTCTTCTTCACCTTTCTTTTCTTTTTTCTTAGGTGATTCTTCTTCAGATTCTTCAATTACTTCTTCATCTTCAAGATATTCATCTTCGTCAATTAGATCTTCATCATCAAGATCTTCTTCTTCTTTAACTGATTTCATTGCTTCAGCGGATCTAGCACCCTTATTTACAACATCTTTAACTTGCTTAAGAGTTGCTCCGGGTGTTTTTAATTTTGCCGAATCATCATCAGTCTTATAGTTCTCGGGAGTAGGTCCCCCAAGATCTTCCCATCCACCAGTTTGTCCTGGGGTAGAACCTGATAAATGTGGCATAGCATCCGCTGCTTTGGCATTTGCGTTAACAGCGGTTTTGGATTGCTTAGTGCCTACTTCCATTTCTTGTAAATCTCCACGAGACATTTGAACTCTCCGTTTAACCTTACGTTATAAACTATATTTATTTATACTTTAATAAATTACAGGGAGTTTAAAAACTCATTGAACAGAGATAACTTATAATCTTCTAATAATTTTTGATCTACCAAGTTGTTAATTTTATTTTTTGTATTTTCAATTAACCAGTTATTTCTTGATGCATCATAAATCCATTCAACACCTTCCATAATTCCTTGAACAAATGCATCTGGTGCAGAAGGATCTGCAACAATATCAGCAGCAGTTGCTAACATAAAATCTTCACCAACTTCTTTATATCCATTATTATTTTCTCTTAGAGAACCAATACCACGAGAAGAAACGCCAAGACATACACCAGAATTTAAAAGAGATTCTGCAATCTTTCCCATAGGAGTAGAAAGAATCTGTGCCTTTCCTATGAAGTTTTTACCTTCACAAGTTAGAGAAGTTATTTTATGAGAAACTCTATCTAAATTTACTGTTGGACCATCTGGATGTCCAAGTTCTCCAAGAGCTCTTCCTTTTTGAACATAGTTTTCATTATAACGCTTCACTTCTCTTTCCATAATTTGAAATGGATAAAGTCTTCCATTGCGATTTACGCACTCACTTTGCAAAAATACTCCCTGAATATAAAGAGTCTTTTTACCATTTACAGTTTCAGTAAGAACTTGTACTGATTCTATTTCTTCTGTGATGAGTTTCATTATGCTTGTCCTGTGATTTGTACTTGTTGGAAATAAATTGTTCCTGAACCGACCCCATAAGCGGAAATCTTATTAGAAATAATCACTGAGGCATCTGCTGAGGAGAATGCAGTTACAATTCCACTTGAATTGTAATTCACAGTCATTCTGGTTTGATAATATCCATTAACACCTGCAGAAGTATCAACTGATAAAACTTGCTGATTTGTAAAGTTGTAATATGACTGCCCTGATGAGGTTAAAGTTACATAATCACCGACCGCAAATGGAACTTGAGTTCCCTCTGGAACAGTAACAATAGTTGTTGTTCCTGTTGTTATTCCAACAACTCTATTTGATGCTTTAGTTAAACCTAAAGTTACAGTATCGCCTGCAGAAACATAGTAATCAGTATTGGTTGCTGTAGGATTAACTCCAATTGCAACGTGGGCAGCACCACCAACTGCAACTACTCTCAAAACACTAGATTGTACTGAAAAGGCAGATGAAGTTGTTGCAGCACCTGCAGTAAATGTAAATGAGGAACCTGCCCCAACTGGTCTATGAGCCATTATTTTAAATACAACACTTTTAGTTATTTATAAATTGCAAATTACCTACTAATTTCTTCCCAGTCCATAGAAGCGTGAATATCTGCACCATTAGCATCAGAAGCACATACAATAGAAAGTTCATAAGGTGTTCCAGTTAGTGCATTTCTTTCTAACTGAAACTTAAATAATGCCTCTTTAAGAATATCTACTGATGATGAACCTTGATTGGAACCATACGTATATCCAGATGCTAATATTCTTCCACCAGTATAAGTTCCTCCACCAATCTTATATTCAACAGCACTATCGCCACCAGCATCATTCCAAGTTCCACCATTAGATGTCCCACTTGCTCTTACTTGCCAGTTATAAGTTGCATTGTTTGTAATACCTAAAATAGAAAGTGCAGTTAGAATTACGATTGCATCTAATCTATTTGGTGTTGCTTTAAGACGAATTGATGCGACTGTGTAATAGGTTCCTGCGGTTGTTAAATCAACTGGTGTTTGAACTGGTGTTCCTACTGCTTGCTGTAATCCACGAAGTTCATAACCACCTTCGGAAATTACAGTAGAACAAACTTGTTTGAGTGTACTTGCACTAGTTGTAATTCCAGTATTTGCAATCTCATACCTCAAAGGTAATGATGCTGTTGTGATATAAGTTGTATTGATAAGATTTGCGTGATGGAATGAATGGCAGTGAATAAATTGCCCATTAACTACAAATCCTAATCTTACAGTTCCAAGTCCTAACCATTCAATATCCATCCACATAATCTGTGCTTTGCTGATATCTAATGTGACACCAGATGGATTAAGATGCCCAGGACCAAGCATCGTATCAACATTCCATTCGTGTTGAGATTTTCTAGTTTCTGTTGTAATTCCTGGTACAAAAGTTCTTTCTACAAAATATAAAGTACTTCCATCAAGTTCAAGATACATTCCATTATCTGCACCATAATATCCTACTCTTTGGCGAAGATTTTCTTTTGCTGGATTCATTACGAATGTATTCAATACCTGTAATGATTTTCCTGGTTGATATGAGAATACTTTTGTTGTTTCTCTGATGACTGATGCGGTACTTCCCACCCCAACAGTCATATTAATCAAACCTTGTGCAGTTACAAATCCAACTGTTGAACCAGTTCCTACAACTAAACCACTCCAAAGATTATTGTCTCTATATCTGTGAGAACTATCAAAAAGTGTGAGTGGGGTAGACATTCTTTGTCTACCAAATGCATCTGTTGCTATTGGTGGTAATTCAATATCAACTGATCCAGTAACTGGAAATGGATTTGTGGTGCTGACTGGTGAATTATTGAGGTTGATTGATACTTGTCCAGTGGTTCCAATACCTACGGTATTCAGTAATGTAGAAATACCGACTGGAAGATATGGAGTTGTTAATGTTCCACCTGTCCCAACTTCAACTATGTGATTATGAATTGGATTATCTGGAGTGCTCGTAACTGTTACTATTCCGGGAATACTGATATCACCATTAATTGTAATATTAGAACTTCCAAGAGATACTGGAAATGGGTTATCAAAAGAAACTGGACTGCCATCTTTTGTGGCAATCATATTAACTTCAAAAAGACTCCTTTCCTGATTTAAATAATCTTGTTCTACTTTATTCCACTGGGCCATTTATCAATCAATCCATTCTAACTTTGATGGGTGATATCTTTGTGCGTTTTTGATGTTTAAATTTTTTTCTGCAACTGGATAAATCTGATGAACAACTGCTCCGGGATAATCGGATTGCAATTGCTCACCAAGGTCTCTTGTAGATGGAATTCCAGTTTTTGTGACTAGTTCAAGTCTATAAAAGTTTCCATTCCACATTACATCAGCAATATATTCTTCACCAACTTGTTGTACTTGAGGTTCAGAATTATTAATATAAAGATTACCGTTAAAATCTCCGGCAATACTTATACTTTCTGAAAGAAATTGTTTGAATGATTTCATTCTTCCTCTATTTCTTCATTATCTCCATTAAACATTGAATTTGCTATAATTGGGCGAAATTCGTCAATTTTTTCTGCTGATTTTGTAAAAAGAAGTTCTTTAATTTTGTCGCTGATTTGTGAAGGTGATTCATCTGCAACAATCATATCAAGAAGGTCATCCATTTTAATACCTAAGTAATTTTCTTTATTTATATCTCTCCACCCTTAGGCATTTCTACTGGTTTTGCATTTATTTCGGTAGAAGAAGCATTGAGTTCTGGTTCCATAACGGGTTGTCCCAAATCCATTTGTGATGTTTGGTCTAAAGGCATACCAGTATTTGGATCTATTGGTTGATTTGGATCTGGAATTATTCCATCTTCGATTTCTTTCTTCATAATTTTATCTTGCTCAATAATTTCTTCATCAGTTTGACGCAAGATTTTTCTTCTTAAGTAATCTTGAGAAAAATATCTACCTACATATGGTTCTGCAACTTGAACCATATTCAGTCTTTCATTGAGAAGTTCCGCATCTTTAAGTTCTGCAAAATGATTATCATATAGAAAATCATATTGAATGTGCTCTTCCATAATATCCCAATCTTTTGGGGTAATAATATTCTTAAGAATCAATTGAGTTCTAAGCATATCGTGGAACATATATGAGAATCTCTTTCTCAAACGAGAAACAAATTTACTGAATTTAACTTCATCTCTAAGAATTTCTGAAGAACGTCCAAGATTGAATCCACCTTCCCCATCCATTCTTGAGGGTGGAACATTTAAAGAACGATATAGTTTTTTCTTAAAGTATTCTATGTCAGTAATTTCCCCTAGGTTTTGTCCCCCAGGAAGAGTAGAGATTTCTGTACCCCTACCACCTTCACGACGAGGAAGCCAAAAATCTTCCAACATAGACATAAATTTTTTATCATCACGAATTTCTCCTGTATTTGCATCATATACAAGTTTATTACGGTATCTCATCATAACATCACGAAGATACTGTTCTGCCTTAACCTTTGGTAGATTACCTACATCGATATAGAAAATTCTACGCTCCGGAGCACGAGATAAACGATAAATTACTAATGAGTCTTCAATCATTCTCAATTGATTAAGAGACTTAATTGCTTTATGTAAATAGGAAAGAGTTGATCCTTTGTTTCTATCTACAAGACCAGAAGTGCAATAAGTAATTGAATCTTTAGACATTTTAATCCCTTGAGATCCTCCCATAGAAGAAGGATTTCCTGTAGGATATGTTGATTTTGGACTATACACAAAATATTCCTCTATCTGAGGAAACTCAAAGTCCATAGGATTATCGCTATTAATATTGGATACTCTATACTTATCTTTTTCGCTTTTTTTCTGCTGCCTTACATACCTCATTTTCATTGGGTCTATGTAACGCAACTCTTGAATTCCTTCGTGTGGATTTTTTAAATCAATAACTTTATGATAATAAAGTCTTCCATCAATATACCAATTTCTATAAATTTCGTGAGACTTTTTATCAAAATCTAATAGTGAAAGAATATATTTAAATTCTTGCCTAATTTTCTTTTTAATACCATCACTAGCATTTAGATTTGAAAGTTCAATTTCTATTGGAGTATCATTCGTATCTGATACAATTGCTTCATTTACAATATCTTCAATTGCACTATCACACTCTGGGTGAAGTGCCATTTCACGATATCTTTTAATTAAATCAAATTCTGTTCTATATACTCCTTCAATATCTACATAAGAACCAAAAAAACCACTACTCAAGTAGTGGTCAGTCCCATCCTCATTATTTTCGGGGACAGGACTAACAACACCTTGAGATAATGGTTCATTATCTTCAATAGAAAATCCAAACAATCTTGCCATAATTTATTTTTTTATGCCTTTGGTCTATTTATCAGACTTTAGATGCTGTAGCTGAACTTATAATCTCGTAAGATTGAACTTGGAACTCTACAGTAAATTCTTCAATAGTATCTCCACTATCATAAGATAAATCAATTGGAGATACGCTGGTTGGGAAAATATCAATAAATTGATATGCTGCTAAAATAGAACTATCTGAACCTGAATTGGTAGTGCTATTTAGGGTAGAACCTCTTCCAAGTTGATAAACAGTTGCATTGCTCATATAAGCACTAGGGTTTGTGGCACCCAAATTATTATCAAGTTTTGCAATTAGTTCTGTCCAAGATTCAAAGGCTCTTCTCAATTTGAAATCTTCATCATTAATAATAGTTACAGTCCAAGCATCAATTGTTCTATCTCCAGCAACTTTAAATGATCTTCCTCTGAATGGAACATCTATACTTGCAACATTTGAACCGGGTAAAGCAGCTGCTTTACATAGATACTTAAATTTATCTGCGTCCCAACTAATTCCTGTTGGAAAAGTTGTTAATTCAACTTCGAATAAATTTGGACGAGCACCGCCACCAGTTAGAGCACTTTTGAAATCAGAGATTGTTTTAAGTCTTGCCACGATTGTTACCTCCTTGAGTTATTTGTTGAATAATAATATCAAACAGTACCTGCAACCTCTTCAAAACTTACTCCAGTACGAGTTGCAACAAAAGTAAGAGTTACATAATTAATAGATTTTGCTGGTTTTAAGAAAATATCCGCTCTAAATTCATTGTTATCAATAACATCTGGTGTATTATTTGTGGTATCACAAACAACGAAGAATCCATACAAACCTCTCTTTGCTTGAACATCACGGAGATAAGGTTCAACAATATTCTTAAAGTTTGCTCTGGTTAGTTCGTCGTTCAGTTCAAACAGTTGTGCTTGAGCAGCTCTTTGAAGTGCTTGCTCAATAGTGAGGAACAAGCGACGAACATTGATTCTATCGAATGCCGAAGCATATCCAAGAGCAGTCTTATCACCAAAGAGAAGAGTTCCAATTCCAGGTTGAGTTACGATAGCATTAATTCTTTGTGGATAGAGTTGATCTCTTTGTGCCTTACTTGGATTATAAGCAAGTTTGATAGCATTGTTAATAATTCCTCTTTGCTGTCCAGCAGGAGAGAACCAAGGATATGCAACAATGTTAGTGCGACACATTAGACCTGCAACATCAGCGTTACAAGGAATATATACGAACTTATTATTAAATCTATCATAAGTGTACTTATATCCACTATCAAATACCGCATAAGATGAAGATGGTAAAGAACTATTGACTCCACTAAAGAACTTAATAAGATTTGTTGTCTGAGTTGTTGTATTAGTTTGTCCAACTAAATCAGATCTATGTGGTCCAATCACAGCAATACAGTCTTTTCTTTGCTCTGCAAGTGAGATTAAATAACCTGCTTTTGCTTGAGACTGTGATACAGAATCCAATCCAGGACCCATAATCAGATAATCAACTTGAACTTCATCTTTGTTGGAGAACTTATCGTAAGATGTGATCAAATCTGCAAGAGTTGGTTTCATCCCGCCAGCAGAGGAATAATCAACACCACCGGTTAAGGTATATGTTTTGTTTCCAATTGCACTAAATGTTATATCTTGTGCAGATGATCCCCAAAGACCATTTGCAGTAGAAACTGGGGTGAATGAAGCAGAAGCAACACCAGAATACGTTGTAAATCCAGTTGCTCTTGGTGCTGTTCCCCAGTAAGAATCCGCTGCACTTGAAGGATTTCCACCAGCATAAACTTGAGATGAGAAATCTGCAAGATATTGCTCATACCAAATCTTTTGTGGGGAATTGACCGCTGAAACTGAATCTAGTGCTTTGGATAGACCAACGTGCTTCTCAAGAAGAGTTCCTTGATTGCCAGTAATAGATCCGAGATCATCAACAACTACAACGTGAATTGCATCATTCTTACCGTTTCTCTCAAGAACATATTGGTTTGAAACTGGTTTTGGTGCAATAGACTTCCAATAAATTGTAGTATTTGTTAAACCTAAAGTTTGGTTATTGTACCAATCGGATACTGATGTTGCGCTAGCTGTAGTTCCTGTATTAATACCGGAATTATTTACAAAGGTAAGAGTTGAAGATGCTACATATGAAGCAAATTCCGAACCTTCTGCATAACTAATTTGCGTCTCAGTTCCTGTAGAAGAAACTCTTGATACAATTTTTACGTTAATGCTACTTGCACTATTAGTTGCATCTGTTGTAACACCAGTAATAATACCTTTTAAATAACCATTAAAAGGTGAAGTTGTTCCTGCGCCAGGAAGAACAACATTATTGAGTGCAGCAGTAACACCAAAACCAATTTGCGCTCCAAGAGCACCAACATTGGTTGTTGCAATACCAATAGTTTGATCTGCTAGATCATCAATAACACAGACTTTAAGATCATTTGCCCAAGAACCTGGATTCTTCGCAGCAAATGTAAAGTTGTTTCCTTCCGAATGATTATTAATATAATCATCGTAATTGTCAATATCTAAAGATGTTGTTGATGCAGCACCAACACCGGCATTTGCGTTGTTGAGGGTTGCTCCACCAGTTCTAACAACTTTAAGAACACCACCATAAGAGAGATAAGAAGATGCACTCATCCAATACTCATATTGCGCATCAGTCGAAATTGGTTTTCCGAAAGTATTGATTAAATCTTGCTCAGTTGTAATATCAATTGGATAATTAACAGGACCGATTGGAAAGGGACCTGCAATTGCTCCAATATTATCTAAAACATTATCAGCTCTTCCTACAGTTAAGTCAACCTCTCTGACGAGTACGCCTGGAGATAATTGAGGAGTCGCCATTTTTTTCTCCGTAAAATCTCAGTTTATCTAAAAAATATTTATTAAAAAAATACTTTACGCAGGGGAAACTTGACGTGAATATTTACCAATCTGGATATTCCCACTTACCTATAACGTTTGATGTTATTTTATTCGCAACTATTCTTTTTATTGTGCAATTTTTGCATTCATATGAATATGATGATGCTACTGGACCTCTATCTTTTCTTGTTCTATAAAATCCATCTATCAAATTTTTTATTTCCCCACACACTCTACATTTTCTATCCGTGAGAAGTAAATGACCGAATTTTATCTGAGTGTTTATGTCCATTACATATATTCCCACATATATGACCTATCTCCATATTCGTCAACAAACCATCTATCTCCATCATTATCTACAAAACTACTACTATCTAATCCGTCAGATATAAATCCAAATGGCGACATATCTTGTTCTATTTGATTTTTTTGCTCTTCATATAAACGCTTTCTTACGTCTTGATCTGTAAGTTCTTTGAAATAATCTTGAGCCACTAACCAAGCATAGATTACTAAGCACATTGCAAGGTCATCATTACAACCCTCTTCTGCTTCAAAGGAATTGTGTTTTTGGATAAATGTGGTGAGTTCTGCAATAATCTCATAATCATTTAAAAATAACTTATTCTCTTCAATCATTGTTTTGAGATTAAGACATCCGACTTTTTTTACCGTCTTTGACATCTTGACCCCAAGTTGAGTTTTCTTTCCAGAAAATCCTTGACCTACAATTTGACCTGCTCTTCCCCTCATTGAGCACATTAGTAAATTTTTATATTCTAAATCATATTGAAGAATGCTTGCCACTTGATCCCCGACATCATTAACTTCACATAACACATAAGCATCATTATAACTTTTTCCAACTTCATCAATAATACTTGGAAAAAGCATAGGTTTTATTTCATTATTTCTATACTTTGCAACTACTTTGTGGGGAAATTCTGTTATATCAACAACAGTAAATGCTGAGTAATCATTTCCTACTCCTCTTGCAACATCTACTGTAATAAGATAATCATGGTTATCTTCAGGATCCACATAAACATCCAATCCCGCACTGCGTGTCTTGGGATGATCATAAACAAGTGATCTTAGTTTTGATGGAGCAATTAAAGTATCAACAGATCCTAAAAATTCACATTCAAACTCAACTTTAAATTGTTGTTCCGAAGTGTTTGATATGGTTTGCTTTTTCCATTCCTCATCTCTTCCAGGAACTTCACTCCAATGAACGTCTGTGAATACATACTCATTCTTACCTTTTTCTGCATCATGCCACATTCGGTAGAAATGATTCATACCATGTGGAGTTGATACTATAATTACTTTTGTATTTTTACCTGAAGTAATCGTAGGATAAACCGAAGCAAAGAATGAATCTGCAATATGATTTGGGACGAACGCAAATTCATCCAAAAATAAAATGTTGAATGACATACCACGAACTGCAGAAGCAGAAGTAGAAGCAGCCAAGATTTTACTTCCATTTTCAAGTTCCAAAGAACCCTTGTTCCAAGAGATAATTCCTTGTTGCATCCACTTTGGTAAATTTTCATATGCTGTCTGCAATCTATCTAACAGTTCTCTAGCGGTCGCTGCTTTGTTTGCTAGTATGCCTATATTTACATTATCATTGAATACTGCATAGTGTAAGAGAAAAGATACTACTGTAGTTGATTTTCCCGTCTGACGAGGCATCTTACAGATATTAAATCTGTTCGCATGAAATTTATTTACAAGTTTTTCTTGAAATGGATACATTTTAAATGGTTGCAATCCATGATCAAGAGTTACAATTTTTACATAATTTTTTGCAAAATAAACAGGATCACTCATGCATTTAGAAATTTCAAGAATTTGCTCTTCAGTAAATTCGTGAGTGGTATTCGCTTTTTTTAATAACGGATTGCCAAGATAAACATCATTATTTGTCATAACGAACTCCTAAAAATTAATTACAATTCCAACGTCTAAGTGCTTTATTAATTCTACTATCTGGATCTCTTGCTGTTTTTGTTGAAGTAAGTTTAGACTTCATTCCGGACATACGACGGCAAAATGATTTACGACGATCCGATCTCTTACCTGTAGGATTTTTTTCAGTTACTGCAGTTTGAAGTTTTGAACCTGGATTTTCTCTTCGATATGCCTTTACTGCAGCGGAACTCAAACCATCAGTTCTATCTTGACGATTTACTTTTTGCCAGTCTTCATCAACCTCAACTTCTTCTCCCATCATTCCCATTGGTTTTACATAATTTCTACTAGGACCAGGTTTTGCTGCACTTCCGCCTTGAGGTCCAAATGCCTGGATTAAAGGATGTCCTGGTTGAATTTCAGAGACAGAATGATAAACAACTATTGATCCGGGATAAACCTTTTGAATTTCATTATTAATTTCTTTACGTGTTGGGAGTTTCACCTGAGGGAAAAACATTTTAAGAGAATAATATTTTCCTCTCCAATTTAAAGTGACTCCAATTATATTCCCTGTTTGTGCTTGAAGTCTTGTTGCTTCACTTACTTGCGATTTAAATCCTTTAATTGGTCCTGGTTTTATTATGTCAATTACTTCGGCAAAAGTATTTCCATCGGCATCCTCGATTGTTACATCTTCCTTCATTCTTTCCGCTGCTTTGCGCTTAGCAAATTGCATATAAGACTCGCCTGGTCTTAATTTATTATCAGATTTTGAAGTAGAAGTAGATTTAGATGCAACACTATCTTCACGGGCCCGTTGATTTGCTCCAGGTCCACCTAGTTTGCGATCTTGATTTGGGTCTGGATGCCAAAAATCCGCACGTTCATGAACAACTTCTTCCTTATATCCTTTCCGACAAGGATCTTCTTCTTGAAGTTCGCCTAGAATTTTATCGACTAAAGTTTCTTCTTTATTGATTTTTGGAAGTTTTGCTCCTGTTGGTCTTGGTTGCTGACCTTTAGCAAAAACTCTTTTACCTTTTTCTTTCATCGGCAAAATGGGACCACGCTCAACATTTTCGGTTGTCATTTCTCCGCTTACAATGTAGTCCGCTGCAGTATCAATATAATCTGCTGCTTTAGTGATTTTTGATTGAACCCATGCTTCTAGATCTCCTTCACCTTTACCAACTTTTGCTTTAAGTCTTTTTACCGCATCTTCAATGGTTTTGAGTTCTGACCTTGCCATTGAATATTCTTCATCTTTAATTGAGATTTTATCCCAAACTTTTTCTCCGTAAGAACATTCAGATCTTGTTTCTCTTTTATCACATAAAGGACAGTATCTTTCTTCTTCGTGCATAGTTTCCTCAGATTTAGTTCCCCAGTTTGCAGCACCAACTTTACGGCATTTTACAAGTGCTCCGGACGCATATGCACTCGGCCAAACATCATATCTAGACTTTACTTTATTATAGCACGCATCTTTTTTTCCAGACTTCTTTTTTTCTTGTAAATCCATTTCTTCAGTTCTTACGTTAGTTGGTTTTGATGCGTTCTTTTTTTCTGGTTGATTTGGATCGTTTCTATTCTTTCTTCTAAATGCTTTTTCTTCCTCTTCTGGAGAAAGATTTGCTGCCATTTTAGAACTTCCACATTTTGGTGTAGAAGTTTGACCTGGCTGGCGAGCACAAGGAGCACCAGCAAATGGACCTCCTAGTTGAACCCATCCTTTCACCTTTCTTCCTGTTTTTGGATCTGTTCCACTAGATTTTTTAAACCAATCACGGAGACTTTCATCTCCCGATTTAGTTTCTTCTTTTACATCCTTAAATTTTTTATGATTCTTTTTAGCGGATGCTTCCATTTTTTTCAAACGAGTATAATAATCTGGAATCTCATCAAGATGCTGAAGAGCAATATCTCGTGCTAATTTATGATCTTTAGTGTGCTCATGCTCAATAGGTTCTCCCATATCAAGTTGATTTTGTATAAAGGAAACATCAAGACGATGTTTTTTTGCAATTTGCTCAACTGTTTTATGAGATTTCAACTTAGGCATTGAACTATATTAAGTACCTTTTTATATTTATTATTCTATACTTTCTTGGGATTGTTGTTTTAAAAATTTTGCTAGTTCTGATGTAGATCCAACAAACAATGCATTATTGACTGTTGTTGGTCCTTTTATTTTATTTTCTTCTACATCTTTTAATTTTTTTTGAAGTTCCATTAATTTATCTGTGGCATCTGCAACACTTTTAATAAGTTGTCCAGCAACCTCATATGCTCTAGGCATTTCACTTTCTTGTGCCAATTCAAGAATACCGTTAATAGCTTCTTGTCCCTTTTCTATTAGTGAATATAAATTTCCCCTAGTATATTCATAATCTTTTTTAATATCATCTGAAATACTAGAAGTATGTGTCTCTATATTTTCTATATTAGTATCTATTTTTTTAGATATAATCTCAGCACTTGTGTTAAAAGTCTGATTTAGGTTATCAAATTTTTTTGTCATTTTCTATAAAAGTTATAAATTTGAACCACTAAAACCAAAATCATCACCATCTTCTATTAACATATTGTCAGAAGTTGTTATAGACTTTACTTCTGCGCCGATTAAATGAGAGGTAATTGGTGTTCCATCTCTACCTCTTTCTACTGTAATAGCATTTCCGGAAACAAGTTTTACATATACTTCTTCTCCCTCAATATCGAGATATGTATTTGAAATTATAGATGACGAATCGCTAACATAAATTAGTATATCTTCTGTACTTGCATCTTTGGTTAAAGTTGTTAAGATATTTCCCGTATAATTTTTGATTGCTCTTGGTTGAGCAGAATAAACGATTTCTCTTATTGGAGAATTTGTAGTATCTCCAGCAATATAACCAATTGTAGTTTTTTTGATAATATCTTTTGTTGCAGAAGAAACTGGTCCAAAAAGATAAGTTTTTGCAGTAAATCTTAATGTGTATAATAATACTCTTCTCGATAAAAAGTTTCCTTCATAATCATCTTGCATCGCAATGCTTTCTAAAATTATAGGAATATCTCTTTTTTCGTTAATTTCATTGACTAACTCTACCGTCATAGTATATGCGGGTTGAAAATATGGTAAAATTTGCTCTATGATTTGTAGTGCATCATCATTTAGCTTAGACATAATACTAAGCTCAAATTGCATATTATAAGGAACTGGTAGATATGCTTTTTTTGTCTCAGCACCATTTGAAGAAGACTTCAAAGTAAATGTTTGAGTTGTTGTTGCCTTTCTTGATGGATCATAGGTCAATCCAGTAAATTCAAAAGACATTCTTGGGAGTGTAATTTGTACCGGTTTATTCAAATCCGGCGATTGTTCTAACCTAGCAAGAAATTTTTGAGTTGGTCCATATGCAAGAGGAACCTTAATTACACTTTTTACATTTTTATTACTATCAGTATGTTTAATACTTATATCATTAAATAGAGAACCAAATGCAACTACTGTGCTTCTTAAAACTTCGTGATAAAAATATTCAAACATACTTTTACGTTCCTTTAATATTATTTAATCATTGATTATTTTCTATTTATGGCATTCCAAAAGGATTTCTTTCAGTAAAATCTATTATTGTATCTGCTTCTTCTTCAATTTCATCATTATTAGTAAAACCACTCTTGATAGAAGCAGTTTCTACTTTTCTTAAATGGTGAGACGCACTCGATGCAGAACCTACTATGGTTTCTCCTGGTATAAATTGTCCATTTACATTGGAAACTTCTAATATATTTGTTACTGTATTCCAAGACCTAACTCTAGCAGTTACTCCACTTTGATTTCCGGTTACAACTTCATTAAATACAAAACTTCCACTTGAAGTGAGTGGAGGATTACCAATAGACATCATTGGTGCTTGGGTGTATCCAAGACCTGCGTTTGTAATTCTTATTGAAGTTATTGAACCTGCAGCAGAAACTACTGCAGTTGCTGCTGCAGAAATTGTTGATTGTCCGACAAATGTTATTACTGGAGGATTTACATAACCAGAACCAGAATTAGTAACAGTTATAATTCCAACTATACCATCACCCAATATTGCCTTTGCAGTTGCTCCACTACCTCCTCCTCCAATGAATCTAACACCAGGAGTTATAGTATATCCATAACCGGGATTTACAATTTCAACACTTTGAACTGATTGTGCTGATGGATTAGTGTTATCATTACATACCACTATTCCGCTTATCATTTTGGCAATTGCTGAAGCGGTTTGTCCATTTAATGGTGCTGAAGAAATTCCTACAGTTGGAGTATTTGTATATCCTCCTCCTCTATTTGTTATTGTTATTAATCTAATACCACCATTTACAACTCCTGTAACTGCGGATGCAGTTATGCCAATCCCTATCATCTGAAGTTTTTGTATTGCACCAATTGGAGTAGTATCCTCCCCAATACTACCACTAATATTATCATCAATTTCTCCTATACCAGTATCAATCAATTCATCTTCATAACGGAATAATTCACATTTTAATTGATATGTATAAAGTCCTTGAAGTTGATAAAATGGTTTCTCGTGCTCTACATATTTTATTTCAAAAATTCTGTCCCCAAGTGGAAAATATATTAAATCACCTTCTTTTGGTCTTGTGGATAATTTAATATTTGGTATATTTTCTATCAATGGTGAAATGTAAGTTTTAAATCTTTCTCTAGAAATTATCAAATTAATTTCATTTAGTGCTTGTATTCCAAATTTAGATAATATTGTTGTGTTATCACCATAACCTTCAAAATTATCTAAATAAGCTTCTATTGGATATGCATTTGAGAATTCAGACTCAATAACTTCTCTAATTACTTTTTTTTCTGTGATATATTTTCTTGGAAGATAATAAACTTCAATACCATACATTCTCAATTGTTCATTGATCAAGTCCTGTATGAGACCTTGTTCTGATTTTGATCCCTGGAGAAAAAATGGATTTAACATAAATTAACCAATCATGTCTAATGGTGGAAGTTCATAAGTGTTTGACATTTTTTCCATCAAAATATCAATTTCTTTTTGGGCATCATCATACATTTGTCTTCCATTTAACTCTACTCCCCCTGGAAGTTTAACTCCGGTAAATTTCATCATATTTTGACCCCATTGTCTTTTAATAAGAGAAGTTAAATATGGTTTTATAAATGAATCATTCCAAACTCTAGAATAATCGTTTGGGTCTAAAGTTGAATAGCAATCTATGATAAAATAATGATTTTCTGTTACTGATCCCCAATCAATATCCAAATACAATCTATCTTGTCTTTTATTAAATCTTATCTGTTTTTGTGTATTTAATAAGAAATCCAAATCTTCCAAATATGTTTTTACCATTGCATAACTTAAAAGTTCAGTAGTCCCCCAATAATAAACATCATTTAAAAATAATTGATATTTTACACTAAACATATTATGAGTGATTGTATTGGAACCATCAAAAGTAAAAATTTTATTTACTCCTATAACATTAGGGGGAACTTGTAAATAATTGCTATTTTCTTCATAAGAAAAAGTAGTAGCAGTTCCTACTATACTAGTTGTTACGCTAGTTGTCGCAATACCTACAGAGTTTTGATTTAATCCTCTTGCCTTTCCTCTAGCAATGTCTTGTGCTGTTACTTTATACTTATAGAATGTGGGATAAACTCCATCAAAATGCCGTTCTTGAAAAAATTGTATAGCGTCATCTACCAAATCCTCAATTTGTTCATCTGCAACATTTATTTCCAAAACTGGAGCACCAAGTTTTCTTTTGCAATAATCTATTAATTCTTGTCTGGTAGATGGTTGTGCCATTTTTATTACCTCTTAAAAATATTTATGTAAAATTAATAAATGAAAGATTTGATATAACTTCTTGCTGTTTCAAATATAACTTGTAATAACATTTAGCAATATCTTTTAGTTTATCAACATTATCAATAGAATCTATTTCTGAGCAATATTTAAAATACTCAAAACTTTTACTCAAATTATCCAACTTAATTTCGTCAGGATTCATTTATTAAACTCCTCAATAAAAATTTTATCTCATTAATATCATTTTTAATATTATTTAAATCATTTTCAAATTCCTTCATTTTTTTATTTTCATTATCCTTATCCATTTTCATAGACAAGTATCTTTGATATTCGTTTATGTTTGTGTTGATAATAGAATTTGTGGTAATATCTCTTACCAAATCACTATTATCCTTTACTTTAATATATTTCATAATTTAGGCTAGGGCAAGAACTCTTAGATTTTTAATTCTAGGAACATGAACTTGATTGGTAGATGTTCCTATTAATTTTATTCTAAAATAACGGAATGAAGGTAGATTATTTGCTGTAAATGTATGTTCTCTAAAATCAACATCATTAAATCCAAGCACTGTTGATGGTGCAATATAGTCATCAGGAAGTCCGTCACTATTTTCAAAATTTATAACTTCTTTATATTTGTTCAAATTCAAATATCCTGGGAAAGGTATGAATATTGGAGAAAAATTCGGATTATCACTAATTGCATAAAAAGCACGAACATTTGAATCTGGGGTTAAGTGTGCATCTAATATAATTTTTATTGATGATGATGAAGTCTCCAGTTGAACCTCTTTAGAAATATATTTAAATGAAGTTGGGTCATCAATTGCACTATTTACTCTACTATCGGTAGAGTAATCGGTTATAATATTATTAACTCTATTTGTGACTAGGGTGATAGATGATGCCCTAGCATCGATTGTAGGACTCAGTAAATTATTATTCGAAGATAAATCAATTCTTAAATTAAAAGATTTCTCATTAAGTAAGTTCTCAACTTCATTTACATCAGAACAAATAAGTCTTGGTGAATTTAAATTGTTGTTTTCATATATTGAGATAGGTTCAAAACCTACATCTAAGAATGGGGATTCATTTCCACTTATACTTGTTCCCTGTATTGTCTTAATAGATCCACTTATTGATGTTCCATTTACTGTAGTATTTGGAATAATTGGTTCAATTAATTCAAATTGTATATTATTAGATGCCGAAATATCTGAACCCCCAGCAGATTTAGTTTCATTGATATAGAGTTTTGGTAAAGATGTTTCTACAGATCTATCAATTCCATCCGAAGACATATCAAGTTTAATGTGATATGAATCTAATGTTATTGGTTCATTGATAATTGAGGTATCCACTGTGGATAATTCATGTTGCTTATTAATTCTTCTTAATGATACTCCTCCCAATTCATACTTATATACGGGTGTTCCAATATCATAATCCTTTTCGGGTGCTGTCACTATTCCATTAATTTGTCCATTGGAAACTGATTCGTAAGGTATTATTTCATTTCCAATTAAAAGATACCCAGGATTTGTTGAAGCAACACCAACATTTTCAAAAGTTTGGAACAAACTAGAACTATCTACATATATAGAATCACCTGAAGATATAGAACTAGCAGTAATTTTTTGTGATAATTTTGTTGGTGCAATATCACTCTCAACTCCAGATATAATTAAATGATTCTGCGATGAATGCATTCCATGATTTTTTTGATTGACCTTTATATGCAATCCATCTGAAACAGTAATCAAATTGCTAACTGCTATATTTAAGTTTACAGTTGAACCAACATTATTTTTATATTGCAATGATGGTGATCCGGAAACAATGAAATCACCTTGAACATTATCAAGTATTATTTCATTTATTCTTGATATACTAGAAATAGAAACTCTTGCTCCATATCCGACATTTAGAGATCCTATGGAGGAAATTCCTAGCACATCTCCAATTTTATAACCAACTCCTCCATTTACAATTGTTGCTATACCAACTTCACCATTAACTATTGTTACATTAGCAGTTGCATTTCTTCCATCTCCAGAAATAGATTCTAAATTGACATTATTGAAAATAAATGATCCAGATGATGGAGTGTATCCTATTCCAGGATTAATTAAAGTTAATTGCCCAAAAGCAGATCCAGCACTGCCAACATAATTTCCAGTTCCTTTTGAATTTGACTGTAAAACAGTGTTTCCTATTACCAATCCAGAATTACTGGGTAATGAGGATGCTAAACCAACTCTAACCTTTCTAGAATTGAGTATAACTGAATCTGGAGATAATTTTTTAGAATACTTTAGAGTTTGGTTTGTAAGTTTTGGATTATAGAAATTAACAAATCCAGATCTAACAAAATTTGCACACCAGAGTTGATACTTCAAATCTTCCCATTGGCTAGGTTCCCACGTAGTTCCATTTTGTGATTTGAAAAGTGATCCAAAATCTTCTTGATTTGATACAAAAGAATTTGTAATTAAATCATTTTCATTAACTCTTGAAATAAATACCGAATAATCTGGTGATTGTGACAATAGGCAAACGGCATAGTCTTTGTTTCCTTCCAAATAAATTGGACGTTTGAATACAAATTCTGTACCTAAAGATCCATCACTTGAAATGGTTATTTCTGATGGTAATTTGGAAACTTGAGAACCATCTAAAATATAATCTGATGGGTTTGGTCCCCCAGACACTGTTCCATTTGTTATAGGTCTGATTTCCAGATCTACAGTAAGACCATCAGTTGAAGGAACTGAATTGAAGTAAATAACACATTTGGTTAAAAATACTCCTTTTGCTCCAACTGAGAATGATTGTGCTAGTGGATCTCGCGCACAAATTTTTGCGCCTTCTTGTCTAATTGCTCTTACTAATTGATTACCGGATTGTTCTGTTAAATTTCCACCAGCTGTCCTTTGAATATCAATTCCAAGTTGTCTTGCTGTTTCAGATAGATTTCTAGGTAGTCCTACACTAGCCGCTGCATCACCTAACCTTTCTCTAGCAGCCTGAGCATAAACAGGGCCGTCATAATTAATCTGGACGGTTGGTGCAGGTGCAGCAGGTGTTGGTGGGGGTGGTGCAGGTGCAGCAGGTGCAGGTGTAGGTGTAGGTGCAGGTGTTGGGGGAGGCGAATAACTATAAGTTGGTGGTGGAGGTGGTGGCGGAGTGTTATCTACCCTAGTATTAGATACCGTTTCTTGAGTTACATCAGTACCTAATATTCTTTCTTGGGACGATCCAGTTTCTAATATTTCCTGTGATGCTATTTTATAAGATCTTGTTGAAATTGTAGTTGGTTGAACTGTTTCGACAAAACCACTGGCAGTAAAGTTTTCCTGAGCATCTGTAGATACTCTGTCAGTTAATTTAAATGTTTTTGTTCCTGTTGAAAATTTATTTAAAGAATTATTTGCAGGATATATAAAGAAACT
>Ga0315903_10002650_pt1 | contig 25895 bp, 53 predicted proteins | sample LakEriMetagenome_7_FD_203524 | JGI IMG/M metagenome (GOLD analysis project Ga0315903, IMG submission 203524) | Freshwater fungal communities from buoy surface, Lake Erie, Ohio, United States - Buoy 2 MA119 | ecosystem: Environmental > Aquatic > Freshwater > Lake | place: USA: Lake Erie, Ohio... | reverse complement strand
GACTCAAGAACCAAACCTGTGTGGGTAAGCAACGTTACAACACACAGATGAGTGTCGGTGGGCATTAGCTTTGCTTGGAGAACAAGCACGGTGTCACCCGGACTGTTCTCGAACCCGGTGTTTATGTATCGAAAGCCAAAGCTGTGCAGTGTCTTGGGTTTGTGTTTGTATAGCTTTCCTACTTTTGGAATCGCCGGATATCCCGTGCTCATAGTTCCTCTTCAAGTTCTTCCCACCAATGGTGCCAACCCTCACGGTCTGGTGTTGGTTTATAGTCTCTGCTGAACGATGAACGAACTATGTGTCCCTGGCTGGTAAGAAGTAGAACATCTGGCCTATTTTGCATATCGGTACATGGCCACAGACGGAGCACGAGCACAATCTCGCCGTCGACACATTCGCCAGCTTCGGTGCGATAAGGCCACGGTGACCAGCTTGGCAGAGTTCTGTGCCTATAGAGCTTACCTGTTGTCGGAATGCCAGTCATTGCAGTTATACCTCTTCCCACCAAGAACTCCATGCGTTCGGATGCATGCCACTCACTCCACGTTGATATGTCCCACACTCCATGGTACCATCCGAGCGTAACAACGTAGTAGTCACGGTTTCGTATCGTTCCTTTCGGCGGCAGTCACATGCAGTAACCAAAACAATCTCGCCCGGTTCTGCCACTTTTTCGCCTATTCTGCTGTCAAACCAGAACTTTCGTACTGAACGGTGCCTGTAGAGTGTTCCAACCTTGGGAAGGGCGTGTTCCGGTATGTGTTGGTCTTCCATTTCACTCAACCTCTTTCCACCATGTGTCCCATGTACATGGGGATATACTGCTCGGGTTGTAGAGGTATTCTCCATGTCTCACAACGCCATCGTGACACAACAGGTCGACACAAACGGTCACAGAACTACCGCCATATGTGATAGAACTACAACCCACAGCCACAACAAGGACATCTTTCTCTAGACAGACAAGCGGTGGTTGATTCCGCAGGAGAAACACTGTGTCGGAATGGTGTTTGTAGAGCACTCCAAGCTTAGGAAACATTCGTTCCAGTGGAAGAGACGCATATCGCATTTCACTCAACCTCTTGCCACCAGAAGCCCCAGTCGATTTCTTCAAGGTCTCTGGAGTTGTAATCGCCTTTCGAAACAATTCCTAGTTTCGTAACGAGCAGCCTTGTCTCAGCAACAAAACCATCAGCCATCGTTCTGCTGTCCGTTTCGCTATAGGCAAGCACAAGCACACATTCGTTGTGCTCAACCGTAGCATCGTCGCAGTAGAAGGTTGGCCCATGGTTTCTGTAAAGCTTGCCGATGATTGGAGGGTCTTTCGATCTCATTGTCATGATTCAATCTCTTCCCACCAGAAGCCCCAGTCATTGCTGCGACACCTTCCGACCAGCACTCTGCCGATAGTATCAACGAAAGTCACAACAATGTGACTTTGGCCTTGATTGTTCATGAACGTGTGTTCAACACCAAGAACAAGAACGGTCTCGTCGGTGCTCATCTGTTCGGTGCTTTCCAGCAAGAAGAAGTTCTCATACTCCTCGAACGTGTCAAAACCATCAACGGTGCCGTAGTCGACGCTGCTCATGTCCCTGTGCTTATACAGCTGTCCAACAACAGGCAGGTATGTGGGACACGTCATTCTTACTGTTGGCTTCATGGTTCTGACAGAAGGGCGAAGTAGTGATGAAAACAGTCTGGTGCTAGCCTGCACAGGACTCTAACCATGCAGCTCAAACCTTCAGCGGTTGTGAACTCTATGACAGAACAGCTAGCATCCGTAAACTTGCCATCGCAGAACTCTAGAGTCGTTGAGTTCTGCCTTGATAGAACAAGTATAGCAGAACCAGCGGCAACAGTCAAGAAATTATTGCTGTTCGCTGCAATGGTAGGGAAATCCTTGACAACCTTCAGCAAGGTACCGGGCGTCATCCAACTATCATCACCGGTTATGCTGGAGTCCGGGCGTTGAACGTCTCGAAACCTGCTGTCGTACTGACTAGATGAAGCGGTCCGAACGATGTAGTCTCGGCCCAAGATGTTCTCCCGAACATAAAACTTGTACTGCAGAAACGTGCCCGAGCCGTTGACGCTCACAATCCTGTATTCAATACCTTCAATGCTAGCAACGGCCCAGGTATCTCTTACGATAGAGCCTGCTGAGTCTCCGCTGTAGTTCCCAGGTATCATCAACTCTGGAATGTTCTTCATGGCACGTCTTCCCACGCTTCAAGCGCATAGCTGGCATATGGATGTGAGTGTCGAATAGAGAGTGTCTCCGTGACACCTGAGTCGAAGAGAATCGTAACCGTCAGAATGTCAGAATCATGCGCCGTGTCAAGCAACACAAACGGAGTTTCAAACGGAATTGGAGCGAATGAATACGAGCTGTAAATGATTGCAGGTCCGGGCATGCCCGTGTCTCTTGGCACTACCTTCACAAGCTCTCCCGGAACAAGCTGCAAGTTTCTGCGTTTATCTTTTGTTGTCATCACTTCACCTTTTCGAACCAGTTCTCGTATGGTCCCGTGTCGAAGAAATGGCGATGTGGAAACATCTCGGTTCCAAGCTCAAGGTACCTTACTTCGCCGTTGTGCAACATGTTCTGCCATAGCACTTGAAGAGCAGGACCACCTGCTCTCCCGTTGTCCGGATACGTCTCGATGGACAGCAGAACCATCATATGTCCAGGTTGATGAACGTGTGAAATGGTTACAGGCAAACCGGCTTTCTGCTTTCTTCGCCGTTCGTTGATGTCTTTCGCATCGTAGCGATACGGGTCAATGAAGTTCCAGGAAGCTAGCGTAACCTTGTTTCTGACCAGGGTGCCCATGGGAAACGGAAAGACGATGTTGCTCATGACACTTTCTCGAAGCCGTATGGAGGCTCACCGCCAACACAAAACGTTGACTGGAACTTCATGAACTCACCCTGAGCTGTGAGGATATGCACATGGAAACTGCATGGTTGATATGCGCCCCAGAGCTCGATTCTCAGAACCAGGAAAGGACCGTCCAGCCAGCCCGTGTGTTTGAGCAAGTACAAGTGTCCAGGTTCGTAACCGCAACCGGTTGTATCGGTTTCGCTCATGTGAGTTTCACAATTCCAGATGGCGGTGGACAACCCTTGAAGAAACCAGAGCGAAACCTTGAAAGTTTCCCGTCATGTCTGAGGGTGTACACGAGATATTCCCCAATAAACACGGTCTTCGTCGAGCGCAGAACCATGAAAGCTTCATTTTCAGGTTTGTCCTCGAAACGGTACATGCAGCCCACCTCATAGCCACATGATGCGTCTGGGTTGTCGTTGTTCATGTTTGCATTTCCTGAAATCGGGACAAGTAGTGGGCACCAACGAAGTAAGACCAACCAACAACGCCATCACCATCAATCACTTTGACAAGGTTACCAATTCCCGACATTTGTCTCATGTCAACAGCAACCCGAAACGACTCCAGACACAGAACAGCGTTGTCCCCGTGACCCCAACGAACCGGTTTGTTGATGATATCGGACTTGTAAAGCAACACGTTGCCCACTTGAATGCCATGGTACGGCACGACTGGCTGCTTAGTTTCGTTCAAGTCGATAGACACTCGTGAGTACAAGCGTAACTCTCTGCTTCCGAACTTCGGCGCATACAGCTTCCCCGGTTTGAGAAACAGCTTGTCCATCCAACTCCCGATGTCACGAAGGCCCACACGCAGGTAGTCGCCTTCAGGAAACGCTTTCTCTTGTGTCATGCCGACACCAGTTTCTTCTGACGGGTGGTTGCCTTCTTGATCGAGCCTTCCATTGCCGCAATCACTGCGAGGCTCGTGTTCTTTCCGTCCGCTGCGTGCCTTGTCTTCAGGTGATATGACCGATGACAAGACTTGTGAGCGATGACCATGTTGGCCACGTATGCAGGGTCATCCCAACGGTCTTCTTCACGACCACCTTCGGTGTGATGAAGCGTGATGCACTTGCCTGGATATCTCGGGTTGTATCCTTCAAGCAGAGACTTGCCGCAAATGGCGCAGGGCTGTGTTCTCACAAGCCAAGCCATGATCCAGTCCAAGTGCTTGGCCTTGGCCGCAAGACTGCCCTTTCTCTTCTTCGTCGTCTTGGCTCCTGTCGTGCCCATGGCCATTCTCCATTCAGCTATCGTTGTCCGACACTGGCTCGAAATTCCAGCGCGCCCAGTTGAGATTCATACCATACCGTACAGTCTCTCCTGTCGGCAACAGCCACGTCACCGTGTACTCCTTGAGAGCTTCCAACAGTCCATCCTGGTGAGGGTTGGGCTCGTCAAGCGCAACAAGAACCATAAGACGGCCTGTCGTAATCGCTCGGAACAACCCTCCGATCCTCATGACACAGCCTCATAGTTTCGAAGCCAGTCGAGCGCAGAACACAGCTCATGGTGATACTGGCCTTGGTTGTCGAGCAGCACGGCTTTGTACATGGTTTTCTCCCAGTTGTACTGTCCGGCACCGTACGATCCGTCATGAAGACGGATAGACAGCAGCGTGAACAGTCTCTCACTCTTCGGCTGGAAAGCAGAACACCGACGGATCAGCGTTCCCACCGCAGGCAAGTCCCCAGAGCTGTGCTCGGCAAGGTACTTGTCCTGGTCGTCCACTTCCATTGCTTCGAACTTGGTCGTCATGGCGTTTCTGTTTCAGTTGTTCCCGCAAACCATCACGGCATCCCAGCCAACGTGATTGAACTTGTACGTGTACTGGCGGCGATATCCGTCCACAACCAGGAAACCATTCGAAAGCGTGGCCTTGGTGGTGGTGTTGCGCTCAGTGTTGTAGCACTCCACAGTATCACCGTCAACGTGTGTGACGATGAACTTGACACCGCTCATGTTGATGCGAAAGTCGTAGGGATCGACCGTGTAGCCCAAACCGTACAGCTCCAGAATCATTCCACGAACCAATCGCTTGGCGGTGCAGGTGCTCTTGCTGTCCATGTACTAAGAATACCATATTCAAACCGTATGTTCAACTATTATTTGACTAGCGTTTTACCTAGGATTCTTTCTTCTGCATCACTATGCCTGAGCATTTGCTAGGCAACGTTCACATGCGTGTTTCTATGGTGTTCTGCCTGAGTCTTGCCTGCGTGGAACCACTGGAAATGTTCAGAGATTGTTCGTGCTGCATAAAGTTGTGGCCGGATTCCCTAGCGAAACAGCTTTCCTTCAACTTTGCGTGGCAAAACACAGGGTGAAGTATTATGTTGGATTCCGGGAGTCAAATGGTATTCTTGGTACATGAAGACGACGACGACGAAGACGAAGCGCAAGTACACGAAGCGTAACGCAGCGTTCTGGGGCACGGGAGCGACGAAAGCGAGCTCGGCCAAGGTCGAGAAGGCTGCTCCGGCTGTCAAGCGGGCTCGTAAGGCTGTCGACACGACCGAAGCTGCTCCGACGAGCATGGTTCGGAAGCTGAACATCGGCGTGACTGGTCCTCAGAAGTTCTCGGCCATCGATGTGCCTGACCTTCTCCGTACGTCGGTCGCTACGAGCTGGCCGGAGATTGACGCTCTGTTCACCGGTGAAGGCATCCGTCCTTCCACCGTGACGCTCGTGACCGGTCTTCCTGGCGCTGGCAAGACCACGCTCAACCTCCAGCTTGCGGATAAGTTGGTGGCTCTCGGACACACGGTGCTCGTGAACTCTTGCGAGGAAAGCGGAGCTCAGCTCAAGATCAAGCTGGAAAAGCTTGGACTCGACAACTTGATCAGCGACGGCTACCATGCGTCGCTCGACGAAGTGGGCGAGATTCTTGCGGAAGCTGAGAAGCTCCGTGCTCTCACTCCCAAGGGAAAGCAGTTCTTCCTGTTCATCGACTCGATTCAGCATGTCGAGAAGGCTCAGGAAGGTCGTGGCCGTCGTCTCTCCGAGCAGAACCAAGCAATCGCTGCTGTCTGCGATATCGCTTCCTGGTGCAAGTCCACCATGGCCGTTGCCATGGTCATCGGACAAGTGAACAAGGATGGAGAGTTCGAAGGCAGGCAAGCCCTCAAGCACGTCATTGACTGCCATCTGCATCTTCACCAGGACACGGACCGTAAGTCCGAGACGTACAAGCAGCGAGTGGCGGAAATGCTGAAGAATCGCATGGGCGGCTCGGGTCTGTACTTCGTGTACGATATCAACAGCTCGGGAATCACCTTCCAGGGCTGATACGCTCTGCCTCTGCTCGATGGGAAGCGCATATCGAGAAGAGAGAACGGGGACACGCTTGCGGTAAGCGTTCAGCAGAAAGAAACAACCATGAAGCTCTCCGATACCGGCCTGTCAAACACACAAGTCGACTTTGTCAGAAGGTTCTACGGGCTGAAAGAAAACCCTGTTCCGGATCAAGAATACCTGTCGCTGACCGACCAGCTTGACGAGCTTCTCAACTCTGACGTTCCGGAAGTGGGCAAGGCGTTTGCTGTTCTCGCAGCATTTACGGGCGCTCAGATGTCCGTTACTAGAACTTGGCAGTTTCATTCGAGATTCCGTAATTCTGTGCAAAAGCATGTAGTCGACCCGAACGTAGCGGCAGTATTCGGACTCATTGAAACATGTTGCAACCCAACCGTCCGGACGGAACCGGGCACCATGGTGTCTGTATCTTTCGTCGGACCCCGCACCCGCTTCATTCACCCGGAAACTAAGAAAGAAGTTGAAGCCCTCGAAAACCTTCGGTCGAACAACCCTTTCTATGATGCGAGAGTCATCACGTTTCTAGAGTTGAACGCTGACGGCGAAACTGTTGGTCAACGCCACCAGTCTTGGTTTGTGGTTGGAAGTTCAACCATGGTCGAAGTGACGAGCCAACCACAAAAGGTTACCGAAACCAAAAGGCTCAGCCCTATGACGGGCGAGCTTGTGGGCACTCCGGTTGACATTCGCACGCTTCCTCCCGGCTCACTTGTTCGATACTACGGAATGCCCACCGATCCGGATGTACACCACTACCTGCCTGGAGGCAATACCCTGTACACCCTGATTGCGGTGCGGCGGACTCAAATGTCGGAAAGCTACTGGCACGAACGGGTGACATGCGTCTCTGACAAGGGAGAGGTATACGACTGGGACACTGACCGCCATGGTAGCGTAGAACGCATGGAACTGCTGTGTCGCACTGCGTTCACTACTGTCGAGTAATGTCACAATGGCCATTGCAGCCTTACCAGTAAGCTGTCCGTTCCCTGTCGGTTCGTTGCTCAAGTGCAAGAGTGCGCTGGGCGGCTGTACATGGGGCGTTTTGCAAGGCGATACCCCTTTTGTGCTTCTGGCGAAACCAGAGATGGTTGAAGCCACAACGTACGAGAAGGACATGTATGCTTTCTACAGAGTGAAAGCGGTCGTCTCCTGCCAAGTGTTCGTTCCAAGCACAAGCAAGATTCTTGAGTTGCGCATGATGCTTGATCGCTGGATAAACGCTATGTTCAGGGCAGCTGTCCTCGAAGAGAAATGATCACAATGGAAGAAGAACAATTGTTCGCTCCAGGAACTCTGCTACGGATTACCCGTGACTTGGCGGCTATTCGTGGCAACCAGCAAGGCTGGTCGGATAAAGACGGCAAGCTCAGGCTGTCCATGGACAGCAACGAAGTGTTCGTGTATCTCAAAACACAAGGGAACCTCCACATGCAGGGAGTCGAAGCGAGCGGCATACTTCTGTTGCGTGGTGATGGTACCTTGTTGTGGCTGTGGTACTCGCCTTCTTTGAAGAGTGCCTCCTATATTCGCTCATGGTTCACTGTGGTATGACAACAATGGAAGAAGACAACTGCCCTCCGGGAACGCTGGTACGAATAGCAAATATCAGGCTGTTGGCTTGGGTTGGAACAGCAACATACATGGACGGACCGGAGGTAACCACCGTGCTCCATCCGAACAGTCCCAACGTGTACATGTTTCTCGGCAGCAAAACCAACATAGGAAGCAGACACACCAACAGCACAAACGCACTTCTTCTTCTAGGCCATGACGGCAGGGTGCTTTGGCTACTTCACGCAGGAAGAGATAAGCCGTACGGCTGGTTTGTTCCCGTCTGACACATCAGAATACGTAACCCCTTGAAAACACAAGGAATTATATTCCTTTGGTTTTGGGGGCTGTTGTGGTATTCTAGTCCCATAAAGAAGATGACTCGCCGAAGCAGCACCAAGTCCATCATCGCTTCCATCATCGCCGTTCTCGTGACGGCTTGCTTCATCATCATTCTTCCCTTCGCTATCGTTGCAACGTCGATGGTCAAGCTCCTCAAGAGCATGCACAAGCGTTGCTCGTAACCCTTCAGCACTGAAACGGAGCGTGTCGTGAATCCAGAACAGTTCAAAACAGGCATGCTGTGTAGAACGAAGGGTTGCTATAACTTCTGGTGCTACAACGAGCGACCGGTCGACGGAAGCGCTGAGTTTCCGGAGCACTCTGTCGATTGGGAATATTTCAAAGACACCAACTGGCGGATTGAAGTGGAGCGACCAAAAGGCGAGATTGTGATTCTTTTGCGAGGATTCACGGCCTTGAACGAGAGCGGTTCGTACGGATTCATCGAACTTCTGCTATCCGATGGGACTCGTGGTCGGCTATACGTCGACTATGGTGCTAGAGCACAGCAAGTCGGAGACCTACTGGAGCCCGTTTACGCATGACAGACAGCACTCAACAGTTCAAAACAGGAATGCTGTGCAGAACGAAGGGCTGCCTTGAATTCTGGTTTCGCTCTGCAAGCCACGAACTACAACCCTCGCAGAAAGCGTATAGCGCCGAATGGGAAAAAGAGGATTCCTATTGGTGTCATGATCGGGAATACAAAAAGGGCGCGCTTGTGTTGATTTCTCGAACATTCGTGGTCTTGGATGAAGAAGATGACGGTTATGGCTTCATCGAAGTCGTGATGAGCGATGGGCAGTTGGGACGCATGTACACTCATCCTCGTCGCAGCGGTCAAAGCATCGACTGTCTACTGGAGCCCGTTGACACATGACAGATTACGCTCAACGTTTCAAGGCCGGAACACTATGCAGGCTGAGGCAATACCAGAAGCTCTGGCTGTTGGGCCTGCCATATAACGACGCCGAGAATGTCTTCCCCAAGCACTCTGTTCCCTGGGAACGCTTTCGTGATTTGTCTTGGACTGCTTGGAAGTATTCTCCGGCAGGAACAATTGTGATGGTTCTCCGGGAGCTTACGTTCCTGGAACGTGATTTCGGCTTCATGGAATTGCTGGTCGCCGATTCCTTTGTTGGCCGGATGTACTTTCGCCCAGATGTGGTCGACTCACCTGACCATGGTCTAGAACTTGTTGAGCCATAACCAAAGATGCACCATGAGCGATATACGTTTCCCATTCCCTGTCGGTTCCCTCGTTGCCTGTAGCTGGTCCATGACTTACTGTGCTCAGACCGCTCAGGGCTGGGATAAGGTGCTAGACAGAAACCAGCCATTCATCCTGCTGTCCGAGGTCATCAAAGACAAGACGGCGAACTGGTATGAATGCCAGATATTCGTTGTTGGCACCCAACATGTCGGGATCATTTCCTGGGACAACAGCACCATGTCCGAAGTCATCGAACGCACGTACCTTGTGAGCGAACCATGAAAACAACCCCACAGCCAGGAACGCTTCTGAAACTCAGAACACCGAGCCTCATTGCCTACAACGCTCCTCCGGACGACCGGATACATGCTGGCGAAGCGGTTATGCTTGTGTCCGTTCTGAATTCTGAATTGATTGTCCTGCATGCATCCGGAGTGGTTGCAACCATCCCTTGTGGAGACGGCGAATATGCCATATACATGTGGTTTGAGGTTCTGTCATGAATAACGACATTCTAGAACGGTTTCGTTGGCCGCCAGGAACACTGCTGAAGACGACGGCGCACAGTCTTTATGCAGAAGGCATACCGGGTGATCGTGTGCGCCGAGGGGAAGTGTTCATGGTTCTAGCTATCAATTGCAAACAGTCGATGGTAAAGTTGACTTTCTTGCATAGCTCAGGCGTGGTGGGAATGATTCCATGGAATCATCACGAGCGGACTAGCTCGGATGGCTGCGATTGGTTTGAGGAGCTGTCATGACAAGTGCTGCAGGGTTTCCATGGAAGCCAGGAACGTTGATTAGGACAAAGTGTGGTCTAGCCACGGTTGTACCTACCGATGACAACTGTTTCCGTTTTGACACCAATCGTGATCACGTCGACTGCGGCACAACGTTGATGATTCTCAGCGTTGAGAAAGTTGAGAGCGCCGTGCTGTCAGTTTACGACATGGAAGCAACGGTGCTGATTTATGCTTTGCATAGCGACGGAGAAAGTGTGTATATTCCCATTCCAGAAACTAGCTGGCGCCCCAGAGGAATCCTATATAAATGGCTTGAGGAGTTGCCATGACAAACATAACCGAATTTCCATGGCAACCAGGAGCGTTGTTGAAGGCCGCTTGTGGGTTGTCTGCAGTTCCAATGGGTACCTTGATTGATGCTGGCGACGCTTGGGATGATAGAGAGTTTGTCCCCGTCGACGAACCACTCATGGTTCTTGGTTTTGATGTTGAGGAAAAACCCTGCATGTATTCGCATACCAGAGCTGTGCTTATGCATGTTTTGCTGGGTTGTGGCAATAGGTTGACTATTCCAATTCCGGTAGAAAGTCTGTACAAAGAGGCCCTTCGCTGGTTCGAGGTTATAACGTGAGCATTGTACATTCTCCTCTACTGATTCCTCTGTCCTGGAAGCGTCGAGAGCGTTTCGGCCCATCTCCAGGGCAGTTCAGAATTCTGTCCGGAATGACACCCGAGCAGTTCAACTATGAAGTGACTCATAGCATGCTGTACTACTGTTTCAGAAACAACACTTCAACCAACATGACGAGCGCCATAACTCACGGCTGCATGGATGTTGACCTCACACACAACTACAGTGAGGATGATGATGGGCCTACACCGATAGACGATGATTTGATTGCACCGGGAACACTACTGGTTCCTACCAGGGAGTTCGCTGTCTCTGCTTCTCGTCAGTACAAGTTGACAAGCAGCCCTGTCGTTGTGCTCTGGACATACTGGATCAGAAGTCAAGTCATGGAGCGTCTTGTCAGCACCATACACATTGTCGGCATTGACCACGAAGGCGAGCAAGTTGAGTTTTGCTGGCTTCCAAATCACACGGCGGAAGTGTTCAAACTGTACTTCAACATCGAGTAGAAACGACAGTGAACCACGTTATGCGAAACACAGAGCTAGAGCCGGGGAAGTTGTACAGGATGATGAGCAACCGCCACTTCAACCCTGCAGACACAACAACATATGACTGGCGTCCAGTCTTTGTGCCGTTCAACTCCGTTCTCGTGTTTCTTGGTGTCAGTAAAGTGACTCACAAGAGCTCAGGAACCACGGATATATCAGCTTGGTTTCTAGACTCAACAGGTCGTCGGCTTCACACGTATTCCCCGCTCATCGAACTGCAACTAGTTGAGACGTAGGAGCCTCACCAGAGCCCGAGAACAGCTTCCACACACTCTCGCCAGGACACATCAACCAATGGCAACAGAACAGCTCACAGAGCCAGCAACAGGCGGTCTAGACAACAAGCCGGAAGCTGCAACGATTGAAGAGTATCTAGTTCCAGGGCGGCTATACCGGTATGTTGGCTCAAACAGTCCAACGCTTGACATGCTGCACATGGTCGTTTCGGTTGAGGCTTTTCTGGACAGGTATCCGAGCGCACGGGCCAACCCAAACGTTGACTTCACGGATGCTAGGTGTGTAATGTATATCAACCCACATGGAGTAGCGGAAATTCACATTCACACAAATCTTATGTTTGCCAAGGCATCATTCGAACCGGTAACAACACATGAGTAAAGTAACAGCAACACCCACTTGGTATCCAGGACAACTGCTGCGGGTAGTATACCCATTTTCTATGTTCTCTACGGGTGCAGAACAAGAACAAAAACAGAAAGTTGGAGAGCTGGTCACATTGGTTGGGATATCTGAGGTTGTACTTCCTAGTGGCCACAAGTACACCGCAACGTGGTTTCTTACGAGCCGTGGGCTCCTAGTAGTAGGAAACTGGCACTATTATGGGCCGTTTCTATTGCCTCAAGGAGAGGGCAAAGGCGACGTGCTAGCCGTTGAGCCCGTAGAATAATGCCTGACAACCATGTGTTCGTGTGATATACTGGTTGCATGACAGAACCAGGAAAGCTTTATGTGTTTACTCGCCCAGTAACTGTGTTTCTCAAGAACACAGACGTAGATGATGGTGGTGGGGAGGGCATCATGCGTACAACCATGCACGTAAAATACAACCCCGGAGACACGTTCGTTGTGCTGGAGTTTTCCACAGAGTTTGGTGAAACGCAGGCAACGTGCCTTGGTTATGATGGCTACGTGTTCTGCTTGTGGGATGACTCTCGGGAATCTTTCGGCAATTCATCCAACAGTCCTTTTGCTAGAGAGTTGAAATAAACACCATGACAGAGCTAGGAAAGCTTTATGTGATGCAGCATCGCACAACGTTTTGGGTGAAGATCCAAGAAGAAACTGGCATGGACACGAGCGTGACCTATAACCCTGGAGATACATGCATGCTCTTGTCTGTGGAAGTAGACAACGGCCCATGGCATAAACCCGGCGAACCTGACGAGCTGCGCTTGACTTGCCTTGGTTGTGACGGAACAGTGTTCTGCTCATGGCAAGACGGAATTTATGGTGCTGCTTCGCCGCTGTTGCGTGCCCATGCTGTTCTGTTGGAGGAAGCAACATGAAGCCAACCAAGCTCAAGGCTGTCCCGTTCGAATCTGAAGTTGGAAAGCTATACAAGGTTCTGGCACCTTTTCCTGGGCACTTGCTACCTGACAGCAAAGCCGACGACCCACCGGCGATTACTTGCGAGGCAGGAGACACGTTCATGATTCTGTCTATAGACAGCGAGGCCAACCTATCCTTCCCTTACAAGATAAGGATTACTTGCCTGAGTTCGGACAGCGTTGTGTTCTACATGTGGAACTACTCTAGGAACATGCTACTGCCAACAGCCGGTTTCTTGCATCCAGAAGTATACGCAGAACCAGTGTGAGGAACATATGACGACTTACGACGAAATCAACGAAATTGTCTACACACCTTGTGTCATCGAAGGACACGAACCGGGAAAGCTGTTTGGACGACACAATGCCAGACGATCGAATCCGTACCGGCGAACTGTTCCTGTTGCTTGCCATCTGCCCGCTTTCTAACGAAAACTGGGCTTGGCACACAGTCGTTGTTCTTCCCAACGGCAAAGTCACGTTCTGCCGTTGGTTTCGCAAGCCCTTCCTGGCCAGCAGCAACTATATCTGCGCCGAACCCGTGTAAATGCCATGACATCATCCTACAGAAGCGCCTGCGACATATACCCTCCGGGTCAACTGTTCAGAGCTGCATGCAACATCAGCTTCGAAGACATACATACCGGCAATGAACTGCTTCTGCGTGAGAATGACGTGTTCATGCTCCTGTCCTTGACCAAGCGAACCTATGGGTACGACACAATCATACTAATGCCAACAGGAGAAGTGGCAGAGACAGAGTGGCACCAAGGCCCGTTCCGTGAAGGTAATGAAGACTACGCCGTCCCAATCACGTAAACACACACCATGACAACCAACTACCGCCTCGTTCCTGGAAACCTGTATGTGTCAACAAGCTACCCACTCGCCGACGATAATCCCGAAGGCGAAATCCTCTGCCTTCTCTCCATCACACGTCTCACAGCTCCACTCGACCACATCAACGAGTTCGCTTTCCTTACTCCCGAGGGAAACGTCATTCACTATAGGAGCTATCACACCCTAAGCAATCCAGCCGTGTTCGCTTTGAAAGCGCTAACCGTCGAGACACCAACATGAACAACTGGCCGCAGTTCGAACCGGGAAACTGGTTCTGTGTCCTGGAACGGTTCTGGACCCACCCAGATCAAGACGAGCGTCGTGGCTCATACATCAATGCCGGAGACAGGTTCATGATCATCTACAAGCAAAACAACAACGCTTATGGCACCACTCAGTTCAAGTGCATCTCCGCTGACGGTACCATGTGGTTCCGCACATGGCGCGCAGACAAGTGTTTCACCGCTGACTACTCACCCAAACACGTAGTCACGCAGATAAAAACCGAACCATGACAAACAACACGTTCCATATCAATCTCCTTCCAGGCAACGTCTACAGGAACAACTCCGAAGAACGACTGGATCTCGTGATATCGTTTCAGATTGACAACTACGGGCTGGGTGGTATGCACTTCAGTTCCATCGCTCCGAGAGAGCTGTTCACCGTGCTCTCTGTTAGCGAGCCAGACATGCAAGAACTCGGTCAACTGGAAGTCTTGAAAATCGATGTGCTCACCTGGAACGGTATCAGAGGTTCCATGTACAACACCCTAGAAGACCTGAGCAACAAAATCGTGCTGGAACCAATACCATGAACACCACAACCTTCCTTCCTGGTCAACTGCTAAGAGTAACCCGTATGTTTCACGCATGGGACAACAACCAACTAGACACTCACCCAGTCAACCCGGGCACCATCATCCTGTTCTTGTCCGTGTCCGACAAGATGATATCTAATCATTCCTTGATAACAACAAGCTTTATCACGTCGTCAGGCACAGTCCTCGAAGCAGACTGGTTCACCCATCCCTTTGTTGATTATCAGCCCAACGTTGAGCCGGTTGCAACACCATGAACAGCAACACAACGTTCTTCCCAAATGAACTCCTCAAGGCTGTCACCCATCCCATGAACAACATAACCTTCTTCCCCGGTCAGCTCCTCAAGGTGATAACCGAGTTCTGCATCAACAACCGAAACGGCTTGGTCGTCCCAGGTGATGTCGTCACTATCCTCAAAATAGAGTACAGGTCTTTCACCAACAGACAAACCAATGAAGAAATGCCCCTGTGCATAACCACCGTCATAACAGGCTCAGGTGTCATCGGTGAATCATCATGGGACGGTCATCCCTTCCATAGCGAATACTGTAACTGGGAACTAGTTGAACCCGTAAACACACCATGAAAACAACATTCCTTCCAGGTCAACTCCTCAGAGTAACACTCAGCTTCACTGGAATCAATCCGGTAACAGGCCGCCTGCATAACTTCAAGAATGGTGACGTGTTCTTACTTGTCTCCATCGAAAAAGAAGACCCGCAGTTACCACACGGAGAAGACCCGCAGTTACCACACGGAGAAGACTACGACACAACCCTTGTCACAGACACAGGAGAAATAGTCGTGGTAGAATGGTTCGAGACAGGATTCACGAAGTGCTGGATGCCAGCCGCTCCATAACCCATATCTCACACCCCAAACCCCTCTCTTACGCATAAAAACGGCCCCAGAAACACTCTCAACAACAGGCGTATTCAGACCCCATCAGGAGCGCACCACAGGCCGATTCCACAAAACAAGCCCCAGAACGCTCCAAACACAGATTCTCCCTCTCCCGTTTCCTCAACAATATCAACAAGTTACAGACACGCCTCCTAACCCCGCAACATCATAAGAGATTTCGGCAACACTCATCCCAGCGCCGTCAACACCCTCTGTCTCTCTATAGCTCATGCCTCCCAGTAGGTAAGCACAGAGATACACAACAACACCATAACCCATCCCCTCATAAGACCATACGTGAGAGTCAGGACCACCATAGACTATCACACGCAATCAGATGCAATCAGATGCAATCAGATGCAATGATATAGAATCACATGCAATCAGATGGGAGGTATCAGATACCCAAACGAACGAATGCCCATGGCATACCAACAACTTGCAACATCAAGCCTTGCTTATGTTCTCCCGCCAGTAACCGTACATCTTGCTTGAGCGTCGCCGGTGGCAGTTGGCGCAAACGATGTCACACTTCATCAGCTCTTTCTTTAGCAATTCCAATGCTCCCTCTGCCAACAACGTCGATATATCTTTGTGCTTCGAAGTTGGTTCACGATGGTCGAACTCCATAACAATCGGATCGACTAGTCCACAGTCCGTGCAAGCGGCGAACTGCAACATATTCCCAAGGTATGCTCTACACCTGTCACGCCGTCGTTTGGTTACTAGTTTTGCCTTCTCAAGCCTTTTGGCTTCAACCAAGCTTGGATCACCATAGTATATACGGTAACAGTCCGAGCATACACCCATGGCTTTGTTTTGTCGCACTGGGAACTGGTCAAGGTTCAAGTGTTGTGTGCAGTGACTACAGAACTTTGTTATTTGACTCATCACTTTACTATAGCTTAGAGCTTGGGGGCCTGTATACCCCTGAACAAGCATATAGGGTGGGGGGGCTGGCTTTTGAGCCGGGGGGCCTGGGTACACGTTATCCGGGGTGGGTATCTGAGAAGGGGACTAAGTCCTCGTACTGAAAAGGACTTGTTTTTGTGGGGACAGCGTTCTCCCTTCAGAATTTTCTGGGGAATGCATTCGGTTTTGAACCTGTTGGCTGTCCTTCAGAATTTTCTGGGAAGAGAATCGGTTTTGAACAGACTGCGTTTCCCTTAGAATTTTCTGGGAAGAGAATCGGTTTTGAACCTGTTGCAGCGGTCCAGAGAATTTTCTGGGAAAGAAACTCGTTTGGGGACAGGTGTTCAGGCGGGCGCACCTATTCAAGACATGAATTCAAGATATCCAGGGAACGAGAGGGGTTTTCTAGGGGGTTGAAGTGTGCTTTGCACGTCCAAAGGGGACAGCGACTGGTTCTGTGCAAGACTTCAAGACGGGTCGTAGCCCCACTCTTGGATACTGTTACCGTCTGTGTACAGGGTGCTAGCGGGAACTAGTTTTGACAGGATTCGGTATTTGCCGTTGAGGTTGTTCTTGCCATGGTCGACGGCGTAGTGTTTAGACAGGGCGACCCAGTTACCTTGTTCGATGGAGAGCTTGGGTGATTCTGTTGGGGGAGTTGACTTGAGTTGTTGGAGCTTGTCGTGAATGAGGTCGTAGTAGGCGCTTCGGTTGAGTTTTGTTGTGTTAGCGATGGCTGGTGGGAGTTTACCTGTCTTCAGGATATAGCGTTTTTGGTTTTCGAGGTCAGTGATTTGTTCTTGTGTTGACTGTATGAGTGGTACAGCTCTATAGACTTTCACTCTTGCTTTAGGCTTGTTTCTGGCCGACCGGATAATGATGAGGACTTCGCTGTCATAGGCTTCGCCGGAGGAGTATAGTTGGCTAGCGTTACTGGAGTAGATGTCATCTGGGTATATGCCTGTGAGGTTATGCATGGGGGCACCGGAGTGTTTGGTTGGGGCTTGGTGTTCACCCATGTAGTCTTGGCTGTGGGTCTGTTCCTTTATAAAGGCTTCTCTGACGAGGCATTTTAGGATAGCGAGGAAGTGTTGTTGAGACAGCTTAGGTTTCATGAAGCTAAATATGGTGTGTGACACACCATGGTCTAAGGACCATGGACAGGTATAGGAGAGGACAAGAGACATATGAGTATGCTACTGGACAAGGCGTGGAAGAAGGCTGTTGTGGCTTTTTCGGTGGGGCTAGCGATTATTGGTTTAGTGTTTGGCATAGCGGCGTTGGTTCATAGCAGGACGAGGCCGAACAACCACCAGGAGGCTGTTTACGGCGTTTGGAGGGTTCGTCTAGCTGGTGATGGTTGGGACCAGGGGAACAGGCGGATAATAGCTTCTCGGGTCATGGAGGAGCTGTCTAGGCTTGGGCCTACGGTGAAGGTTGTTGAGTCTGGGGAAGACGTTCCGGTGTATATTGATGATGGGATACAGTCAGGGAACAGGGCGGACTGTTTTGCTGGTGTGTATTATCCGTCCAGGGGATATGTCAAGTTGGTTCCTGTGTGCATGACATCGAGCATTGAGTTTGAGTCTACTCTTATGCATGAGGTTGGGCATTCGATGGGGATGCAGCATGTGTGCAGGAGGGACAGGGAGGTATCGGACTGTTCCTCTGTCGGCTATGGTGTATCCTTCATGAATCCTGGGTTGGACTATGTTGGAACGGATACAGAGACAAGCACTTCGTCTCTGGAGAGGGGAGAGCTTGACCGAGTTTCGTCTGTTCCGATGACGGAAGTGACGGGACTTGACGTTGAGGAGTTCAAGAGGGTGCGAGCGTTCCGAGACGTTCAAGCTTCTCCTGAGACTTCTGTGGAAGTTGTTCCCCCAACAACTGTAATGGATGCATCTCGAACACCGGACGCATCTGTTGATGGCGTTTTTAGCCGTTGACGGAGAACAGTTTGTTCTGGAAGCAAGAGAAGCCGAAGGAAGACTGGTCTAGCAACCCTATGACGATGTCGTAGGGTTTGAACATGACTTCACCTTTCCAGTTCCAGACGAACAGGGTATGTTCTTTGTTCTGGGGTCCATAGAGTCTTACCTTGAGGAAGGGCTTACCGTTTTTTGTCTTGGCGAGTTTGAAGCTTGACACGACGGCCCAGTAGTTACCTTTCTCTTCGTAGTCATCGATGCTTTGGAACCCTGAAGCTTGGAGGTCATCAATCTTGGACTGAGGGATGATCAAGTCGAGGTCAACGGCACCTGCTAGTGTTTTGGAGAACTCGATTTTCTCTTCTCTTGTCCAGTCTGGTAGTTCTTGCAGGGTTGGAATGAGAGCATCGATGACGGTCTTGACGCTGTTGTTCTTCTTCTTGGCGGCTGTCCTCTTGAGGAGGTTGTTGTTGGTGATAAGAAGCTCGTGGAGCTGTCTGTAGTTCTTCAGGGGCTTGTCTTCTCCTACGAGGCCCATGGAGTCCAGAGCTTCCATCTTGATGAGTGTGTCTAGGGCTCTTGAAGAGAACTTGGAGTGTCTCCATGAGTTGTCAGGGTTCACGAGCAAGTCTTGGATGGTGTTGTATGGTCTGAACTGTTCGATTTCTGTGAAGGCGGTCTTGCCGACATACTTCAACGAAGAGAAGCTTGGAACGAGGGTCTTGGGCTTGTTGGGGTCAACGATGAACTCCAGCTCGGAGATGTTGATGTCTGGCTTGGACAGAGAGTATCCTAGGCCCTTGGCTTCGGAGAGAGCGACTACTTTCGGGTCTTCCTTGCCGGTTACCTTTCCCTTGCTGGTTGTGCAGTAGTCGATGCTTGTTGCAACCCACTCGTCTGGGTGATAGGTAAGAAACCATGCGCACTGCCACGAAGTGATTGCATAGCACACAGCGTGACTCTTGTTGAATGAGTAAGCAACCAGCTTTTCCATCTCATCGAACAACTCGGAGCTGATAGACTCGGAGATGTTGTTGTTGTCTCTGCACAGTTTCAAGAACGTGTTCTTTAGGTCTTCTCTGTCCTTGGCTGCCTTCTCTTTGTTGGACTTGTCTTTCTTGGTGAATGCCTTTCGGATTCCGTCTGTGTCTTCAAGAGGAATTCCAGCAAGGCGGTTGTAAACCATCTGCAGCTGCTCTTGGAAGATAAGCAGTCCTTCTGTTTCTTTGAACACTTCTCTGAGCAGCTCGTGCTTGTATACAACTCTGTCAGGGTTGGACCTGTTCTTCAGGTACATCTTGTCAACGCCAGCGCTGAGTGGACCTGGACGGAAGATAGAGGTAGCCACGGCGATATCCAGAATAGACTTGGGCTTCATCTGTCTCATGAACCCTTGTGTCTGGTCGTTGATGAACTGGAAGATTGAGTGATAGTTGCCATCCCAGAACACATGCTTATACACGTTCATGTCGTCCATGGGATTGTTGTCTGGATGCAAGTTGTCCCAGAACCACTGCTTGACTTCCTTGAACGTTGGGTTCTTGACACCTTGCTTTCGTAGGATTCTTCTTGTGCAGTTCTCGAACATCCTGAGCGTACCAAGTCCCAAGATATCGAACTTGAGCAACCCGAACTCCTCAAGGTGACGGTAGTTCACACCTTCAGGCCATGGAGTCTGAAGCTCTCCACCGGACTTGATCATGGGCATAGCTTCACGGCTGTTGTCGGTGATGATGACACCACCAGCATGCCTGCCAACGTTCCTCATCTGCTTGAACAGCACCTTGATTGTCGTTTCGAACTCGGGATGCTTCTCCATCAACTCCTGGAACGTAGGAGAGTACAACATCGCTTCCTCGAAGGTAAGATCCCATGTGGCCCTGTCGAAGCCGTCTTCTTGCTTCTTCACAGCCAACACTTCGCCCTCGATCTTGCCTGTCGAAGAGTTGATCTCGTCAAACGGCAAGTTGTGAAGCTTCGCAACATCCTTGATCAAACTCTTGAGCTGGAGTTGAGAGAACAACGACACAGGAACAACGTTCTCTTCACCGAAGAACTCGGAGAGAAGCTTCGTCGCCTTGTCTCGGTCAGCAAAGTCGCTGTCAACGTCGGGGTATGAGTTGTGAGTCAGAAGGTACAGGCCGTCAGGTTTATCACTCACATAAAAAGTGTGATCGTCTTCAACGCCTATATCAACCAGTGGGGTTGGTGTTGGCAATCTCTTTCGTTGAATGCTTCTGATCTGCATGAGTGGTAACGAGTCCTTTCGTTGTCTTGTAGTTGCGCTGTTCCAAGATGGGAATGGCTTGCCACAGGTTAGCATCTTTCAGCCACTCAATAAACCGTTTCTGCGTTACGGTGATTATGTCGTGCGTTTTCCTTACAGAAACCTGCTTGGCAAGATTCTTGGTCATCTTGATTTCGAAACCGTTTCCGGTACCACCGTCAGCAACACCCTTCAGTTCAACAAACAGTTCTGCTGCTGGAAGAAAGAAGTCTGGCGTGTATGCGCCGGTTTCTGTGACGAAAGTGTGTTTCTCGTATTCGAACAGAATGTGCCAGTGATTCATGAGCCGGGCAAAGTCGGCTTCCAGTGCGCTTTTGTAGTAGTTGCCGTCATTCAAGTCAGAACGATACCCGGTTCGTCCGTTGGTGTGGGTTTTCAGGGCTCCACTCGACTGAGCGATGTAAACACACTTCCTGCTACAACGCTCCCGAAATGCGTGACTCTTCTTCACCGTAAACGGCTTACTACATGTAAGGCAATTCTTTGTTATGCGAGTTGTGCGAGTTGTGCCTAGCCAACATTCCGACTTGCAGAATTTCGGATATGTTTTGCCTGGGAGCCTATCGAACAACGTTCCACAGTTGGGACACGGAACTTGAATCCGTGCGATTTTATCCCCGCAACTAGCGGCGTGCTTGCACAGCCTGGAACAATACGCTCTTAGCTGTGATGGGAAACTCAGAAACACTTTACCACATTCATGACATGTGCGTTCCACTTTCCCATCCGTTTTTAGACGACCGTACTTGTTTTTACACTTGTCGGAACAGAACACTCTGCGCAGTGTGCCTGTACTGCCGGAACCACAAACCTCTGGGTACGAAATATGAAACTCTTCGCCGCACTGCTTACAGTTTTTCGATAAACTCGTCGGTTTCTCTGATGTCACTTGCAACAACCTCTTGTCTCTTTCCATCACGAACAACTACCCACAAATGGTTGGGACTACTTGTGAGGACAGTGCCGTCTGCTAGTTCGAACTCTACCACTTCAGAGTGATCTGTGTATTCCTTGCTTACCACCGGCTTGTAAGCGTTGGTGTGGGTGAGAACGCTCATACCTGGAGTTATATCTCCAAGCTGTTTGGGGCCTTCGGCTGTGGCGACGAACATGCTCACGGGCAAGCATTTTTTTGACTTGACCAAGAAGCGCTCGAACAGCAGCCCAAAACGAATCGGGTCAACCTGTGTGATCCCCAACACGTAACCCAACAACGAGCCAGCTGCGCTTCCTCTTCCTGCGCCAACAATCATGTGCTCGGAAGCAAGTCTCATGATGTTGTAGTACGTCAAGAAATATTTCGAGAACTTCAAGTGCTTGATGGTGTCAAGCTCATACTTCAGTCTCTCAATATACTCGTTGTCCGTGTTCCTCTTTCTCCATCTCAACCCGTCAATACCCAGCTGGACAAGATGCTTGAAAGCAACGTCATCTTCATCCAACTCTGTTGCAGAACCTACTCCAGAACGCTCCACAATCCTTTCTAGTGCCTTCTCTGGAACTAGTGTGGACACAGCAGGCAGCTTCACCTTGCTGTCAATGGCAAGGCTGCCAATAAGGTTGTGAGCTATGTCATGTGTTCTCTCGATAGCATCCTTGACGAGTTGGTCGTCATAGAACGAAGCATATTCTGGATGTCTTGTGAACGTGGCTTTATATTCATCCCACATCTGTTGAGCGTTCTTGGGAAACAACTCACACTTCAAGTCATCGATGGTCTGAGGAAGCTTGTTGGCATCGAACGCTTTCGTCTTGCTATGGCTTGCCCATGCCATAGCCTTGTAGATTTCTCTTTCTCTCCAAGTGTCTGGTCGTGCGTAGTGACTGTCAGCCGTTGCAACAAGCTTCAGACCTGTTCTCCTGGACAGTTCCATAAGGTGATAGTTCACAAGGTGTTGAGGGTTCAGTTTGTTGAACTGGAGCTCAAGGTAGTAGTTCTCTGGATCTCCACCCAAAACATCTACGAACTTCTCTGCTGCTTCCTTGAGTTCCCGTTGAATCAACTCGAAGTTGTATGTGGATGGTGACCAGTCATCCCACGACACGTTCTGGTCTTGGTTGCTGAACACAATCTTGGCAAGATAACCGCCGACGCACGCACTCGATGCCACAAGGTTTCCCTTGGCATGTCTCCTCAACATGTCAAAGTCCATGCGAGGAATCTTGTGCATGCCGTTGATGTAGCTCTCCGATGTAAGCTGGAACAAGCTCTTCAACCCTGCGTTGTTCTTCGGAAGCAACACAAGGTGGTTTCGTTGGTGCAACGGATTGCTGTACCTGCTGTTCCTTCTCTTGCTGTCGTCTTCGTTCTCAACGATGGTTCCGCCCTGGTCATCATCCTTCGAGTCACGAGTTGCACCATCCTCATCTTCGTCACTGTCGTCTTCCTTGAGCTTCTGAACCTCAAGAGCCTTCACAACAGAGAACACTTGATCAAGTTCTGCTTGTGCTTGCTTGATCTTCTGCTTCTTCTTTTCCGAAGCCGTCATGCTCTTCGAAGCTTCTTTCTCTCGCTTCTCTCTCTCAGCCTCAAGAGCTTCTTGTCTTGCTTTCACCGCCTTGTCAACAACAGCTTGTTCCTTCAACCTGTGCCACTCGGTCAAGCTGTCAATGAAGTAAGCCTCAATCCCTGGAATGGCCTTGAAGGTCTTTCCTGCCTTGTTCAGCTTCTTCTGGTGAATCTGTTGGTGACTCACTCCGGCCATGGTCCCGTGATCCGTAAGAGCAAGACCATCCATCCCGTTCTCAAGAGCAAAGTCAATATGCTCCTGTGGAAGACCAATAGCGTCAGAAATCGACAGGGTTGAATGTGCGTGAAGTCCGACAAATCTTGTTGGTGCCGAAACCTCTCCGCTCCCTTGTGCTCGTGATGCTGCAGCTGCTGTTGATGGACCAGTGTTCTTCAGTGTATCTGTCATGAACCGTACCATACACCATCATAACCATCACAGCCAACCATATCAACACAGAACCATATCCCAACCCTCTTATACTCTTTCCTATAATGTATGCCCCAACCCTAAGCAACCCTCTCTGGTAATGTTCCACTGGCTAGCAAAAACACAGGATGGAATAGTAGAGGAAGTCCAGGAGGCATATCACCGATATTCAGATAATGCCTATGCACCCCTTCCACCATAACCATCCCTCACACCATCACGTTAGTCATCGGTCATGCACACCAAGACCATCCCTTGCTGACCCCAGGAGCTTTATCTGTGGCATCGCAGAACAGAAACGTCCATCCATGCACCTTCACCGACAGCATCGGCAGATAAGGCGTATAGAGTGATGGGAGTACGCAGGTGAACACTCAAAAGGATATCGATAAACGTAGTAATGGTTGATATGGTTATGCTGAGTTGGTAGGTTGCCTGCAACACCATGAAGCCATCAAAGCAAAACAAACAACAATATCAAGCCCTCATCACATCAACAACCAACCTACTAACTTCCCCGCCCACTATCACAACACAATCACCCACAGCCAAGGGCGATGCATACGTCTCTTCAATCAGGAGTTTGTTGTCGAGCCTTCCGTATCAGGAGCGTATTGAGGTTTGTGGCAAAACCGGAGACAAAGGCCAAGACATCCGAATCGAAGGAAACAGAAAGACTCTTATCATCCAGGCAAAGCTTGATAAATCTCACTCGGGACCGGAAGGTATCCGGGGTGAGATTAGTAAGGTTGTAAACGGCGGCCTGTTGAAGCAAGGCGACGCAACAGTCTTCTGCTATGTCACTAATAACGAGATTCCATCGGACATAGTAGAGAAGGTAAAGGTAGGGCTAGCCGAAGACAGGAAGTGGGTTGACCTGAGAGTGTTTCAAGTGAGGAATGAGGACTTCAAGGACAAGACCGTCGAGAAAAATCCATCGGAACTTGAGCTGGTGGAGTTGGTGAAGTCTGTTCTGGCATGGCCTGTGACTCTTACACCGGTTAGTAATGGCACCTGGAGGGATAGCCGGACTCAGTATATAGCTTTCTTCAAAGTTGCAGAGCTTAGCAAACTCAATGAACTGGCTAAGAAGGAAAACTACGGAACCAAGTTGTTTGGCGATAACCCACGAGGGGGACTAGGATTCCACAACAAAGTAAACAAAGAAATTCTGCGCACGCTGTGTGAAGAGCCTGACAGATTTTGTGCGCGCAACATGGGACCAACGATTACATGTAATAAGCTGGCTGCTGTGAATGACAATGGAGCTATTACTATAAGCATTGCCGACGAACCTCAAGTTGTGAACGGAGCTCAGAGTTGGCACTGCTTTATCCACGAATCAGTTACGGCACAGAATGCCAGCATAGCAGAAGTAGCTGTAACCTTCGTTTTTGAACCCGACTCTGAGAAAAGGAAGGACGTAAGCAAGTGTCGCAACTACAGCACGCCAGTCAAAGGGTTACATGTTGTTTGGAACGATGACGAGGTAAAGTTGCTTTGCAAAGCGTTCGAAGAACGCTATAATCTCCCGCTTGCGCCAAACACGGCAAAAGGCCCTTTGTCCGCACAGCAACTAAACACGGTTCTGATTTCGCTGAAAAAGCCAGGGATCGCCTCCGACCTTTGTAATGGTGGAAATGCATGTGGTAGGGCAACAAAACTCAGAGACGAGTTGATTCAACTTTCGACAGACGATGCGCTGCGTCAACTTAAATGTGCAATCGAGTTGCATACGGTTGTCTCAGATGTCCTTGAGGTTTATGCAACTAGACTTCGAGAGGTACCTCAAAGCGAAGAGGTAAAAAGCAAGCGTAAAAACCATAAGGCACTTATTAAGCAGTCAGCGTTTATGCTAACTTATGCCATAGGACATTCGCTTGGCTTTGATGTTAACAACGCAACAACTAGCTTGGAGAAGATGATTCATTGGCTAAAGACAGATCCAAGAAGCAGTAAACTGCAACAAGCTCTCGTTGACGACTTTTTGTATCCCTATATGAATGGGTCTCAAGAAAACCTTATGCAAGAAGCAGCGTATTCTCCCGAAAAGGGAGTGTCGGGCATAATGAAGTTGGACTCTTTTTTGACGGGTACAAACACGTCGCCCAGAGCGATTAGCTATCCGAACTTTTGTTTACGGATGATGCTCATTAAATCGAATCTCAAACTGTAGCTGTGCATATCAACAATATTCCTTGACTTCCTCCATCTCCTCTGCTATGATAGGGATATTCAACGACACAGCATCTCTCAGAGGAGCACGTAAGGTCACATGGAACTCAAGAAGCGATATCTGTTGACGGCAGGCGATGGTTATTACCCTTGTTCGGGGACAAGGGACTGGATTGCCTGCTATGAGACTCAGGAAGAGGCTGAAGCGCAGGTTACAAGAACCGACGACGGAAGCTTCAGGGTTGCAGGCTATGCAAACACCTTCGACTGG
>Ga0315903_10002649_pt1 | contig 25917 bp, 39 predicted proteins | sample LakEriMetagenome_7_FD_203524 | JGI IMG/M metagenome (GOLD analysis project Ga0315903, IMG submission 203524) | Freshwater fungal communities from buoy surface, Lake Erie, Ohio, United States - Buoy 2 MA119 | ecosystem: Environmental > Aquatic > Freshwater > Lake | place: USA: Lake Erie, Ohio... | reverse complement strand
TGCAGTTAAAGAAACTATTGATTTGATCGATTCTACACAAAGAAAATCACTACAAGACGATGTATTTTTTGCGCCTGCTCCAGGAATAAAAGCAACTCTAACAGGATTTGATACTACTACAGAACCTTCTACACAAACACCAAAACTAGATACAAGTAAAATATCTCCAGCTGTTAAGAAAAAGTCTCTACCTTCTGGTTTCCAAGAAAAAGATACATTCACACCTTCACCTGATGATTGGGAAGCATTTAATCGTGCTTTCTCTGATGAATTCCTTGCAACAAGAGAAATGGATGAAGATATGTATGAAAAATATTTGTTAATTTGTGGTAAATAATTTATAATGGCTATAGCTTGTCCCAATAAGAACAGTAAAGAATGGAAAATGTTAGTAAAACAAGTGGGAGAAGACCTTGCCCACAAAGCTTTTGCTTTTAATAATTTTCAAATGCCAGATGTAAAGCCTACAACAGAGATAAAAAAAGCTGTAGGCTTCCAACCAACACTAGAAAACACTGCAGGATTAGCAAGTAAGCTAAGAAATTACAACCAACGTAATAATACATCTCATAGTTTTGAGGCTACACGTGCTTGGGGTAATACTTTCAAGATAGAAATGAAGTATAATTACTTACCAGTAAACAAAGCTCAGCAACAACTAAGAGATCTACGTCGTCAAGAACCGATGGCAGTAGAAAATTTAGTTAACACATATCCAAATGCATCTATCATAGAACAAGTAAGACAGCTAGATTTATTTGAAAGTTCAGATATTATCCCTTCTGCACCTTATCAAATAGAATCTTCTGAAAAAGTTCGAATTAAAAAACTACAATCAGAGTTTATTCGACAAAAAGATTTACTTAAAAAAGCAGATACTGCAGATAAAAAGAAAACCATCACGGGTAATATCATAGAACTTAAACAAGAAATTGATGAAGCAGAAGGACGTATAGTGCGTTCTCAAGGTATTGAAGGATTTGAAGAAGTACTACAATTCGGTGATGTACAGTTAAAAGAAGTAGAAGAGTTGCTTAAAAATCCTGCTGTTAGTGCGGATGATTTGACTTATGCACAGCGTATTGTTAATTTATGGATTAAAGCTGGTGATTTTTCGACACCTGCAGATGAGCATATTATTCTTGATCAGTATGAATTTGATACTCCTGCTATTCGTGAAGAGTTTAGAGGACGTGCCGCTAAAGCAGCTGATTTACAAGCAAGATTAACAGCTCTAGCACGTCAGCAGGTTACTGCTTTTGTGCAAGAGTATTCAGGAAGAAATCTTACACAAGATGAAATTTATAAGCATCTTATTGATGCTAATAAACTTTCTATAGAAACTCTTAATCTTTCTCGTTTAGGAGATCCAATGTTGAGCTCTGCATTTAGTGCAGTTGAACGTGCTAATATTCTAGCACAACAAGAAGCAAATGATATCTTTAAAAAACTAGATGAGCTAACTACTAAGTTTCTTAAAAAGTCAGGTAATAGCTATGATATCTTAAAACAGCGCACTGCAGGAGGTTTAGAAACAGGTCGTTTAGTAGATAGATTTTCTGATGAGTTTTATAAAAAACGTAATGAGTTAATTGATCAAGCATTTAATCGTCGAGATAAAAATACAGGAAAAACTAAAAAAGATTCAGCTTTAATTAAAAATTTCTTTGACTGGAACAGAGCAAACACTATTATGTTTGATCCTCGTATTTTGTTTCCAGATAGTTTACCTGAAGATACACTAGTTCCTGAAGAGTTTGTGTATAATTATAAGACTTTCACAGAAGAGCAAAAAGCGGCTCATATTGCTGATTTAAAAAAGCAACTTGGCGAAAAAGGATATAATTTATTTATCGATCGTGCTAAAAATAAAATTGAAAAGTTCCAACAAGAACGTACTGTAGTTTATGACAGTATTCAAAATAATGCTAATTGGTCTCAAGATGAGAAAGATGTTAAGTTTAAAGAATGGTTAAGAGAAAATTCTCCTTACGCAATGATGGATATGCAAGAAGATCCTTCTTTACGTATTAAACCAGATAATAGTTACTACGCTGTACACGGTCTTAGAGAATATATTATTCAAGTACCTAGAAGATTTGCTGACGGCAAAGAAACAGGATGGTACGATAAAAACTTTGATAAGATTGAAGCAGATGAAGATTTACTAGCTTATCATAATTATATTAGAGATACTCTTAAAAGCTTAAATTACTTACTCCCTCCACAGAAAAAACGTATTATGGGGGTGGGAGTACTTCCTACGCTAGAAAAAACTCTATTAGACCTATTTTCTGAAAAAGGGATGATGGTAGGAATAACTCCTTTATGGGATAAGTTCAAACAACTACAGACTACTACTGACTTTGCTACTAGCATTACTTCTGATATCGACCCACTTACAGGTGATATCGAACAAAGTGTGCAGATACAGTATATTCAAGATACTGATTCTAGAGTTAATGAGCTAGTACGTGAGAAAAGTATTGCATTTAGACAACAAACTGGTAATCCCCCAACAGCTGAAGATCGTAAAAAATTTAAAGAAGAAGCTAGAGATATGCTCTCTAAGGATAAATCTTGGGATATTAGTAAAGTGCTTAAAGCGTATGCTCTTAATATTTTAGCATATAAACATAAAACTAATATTGAGCCCCAGATTAAACTAGTAGAACAGGCATTTAGAGAACGTAAAGAATTACAAACCAACCGTGCGGGACAAGTACAGACTAAAACTATTAATGGGAAACAAGTTCCTGTAACAAAAGAAGGCCTTAAAAATCTAAACGATAGTTTAGATTTCTTTCTTAAAACTTTTTATGGCACTGGTACTCGTAAAGTAGAAGGTGTTACTAAAACTAAGCTTTACACTAAAGAAGAAGAACTTCGTAAAAAAGAGTTAGAAAAACTACTCGCTGAAGAAGAAGATGAAGACGAAAAAACTTTCTTACAAGCACAGATTGATGCATTAGGAGGCTACCGCACTGCTAGTGGTGTTGTAGATACTGCTTTAAAATTTAGCACTTTAAAAGGATTAGGATGGAACTTAACAAGTGGTTTTTCTAACATCGGTTTTGGCTTAATATCTAACTTAATAGAAGGTGCAGATGGTCGATTAATTAATAGTGCTAATCTTCGTAAAGCATACATGCTTACTTTAAATTCTATTGGAAGAAATATGTCTGCTGATATCTTATTTAATGATCCTAATGGAGCTGCTACTAAGATTAGAAGTTTAATGGATGATTGGGATATTCTACAAACTTCAGCTAACGAACTTTACGATAATTCACAAAAGTCTAGCCTTTCTAAACTTAAACGCTTCGGCCCTTATACTATTCAACAACGTTCTGAATACTTGAACCAAGCACCGATTATGATTGCTGTATTAATGGAGATGAAAGCTAAAGATCCTGAAGGCAATGAAGTCAGTCTTTGGGAAGCTATGGGTCAAAATGCAAAGTTAAAAGACGGCTATACTACAGATGCTGATATTCCTAAAGTAATTCAAAAAATTAAGCGCATTAGTGAAATGACTCACGGTGATTATAATAATCAACTAAAAGTCAAATCAACTGCGGCAGGACGTGCGTTAAGCCAATTTAGAACATGGATGTTTGAAGGATTTGCCAACAGATTTGAAGGCGAAAAAGTAGACGATATGTTAAGCTATGGTATGGATACTCCATACATTCGCAAAGGTAGATATCGTAGTTATACATTAGGCCAACTTACTACTGCAGGTATAGGCATTGGTACCATGATGCTACCAGGAATCGGTACTGCTATTGGTGCAGGTATAGGTATTATTGCTGGAAAAATAGGAGGCATGCAAACCCAATATTCTGCAGTTGAAGATACATTATACTCTCTCAAACAATTAGCAAGAAAACTAATGTTTATGAAACCTGGGTATGATACTAAGTTTGGAGAAGTTGATGCTGCTAATATGCGAAAAAATATGATGGAACTTCATATTATGTTAGGCCTTATGGGAGTAGCATTATTGTTAAAAGCTGCTATTGACGATGACGACGAAGATCAAATGATGACTAACTTTTTATTAAACCAAACTATTCGTTTACGTACAGATATAGGTTTTTACACTAACCCATTAGAATTTGAAAAATTAACTAAAACAGCTATTCCTATGGCTAGTTTAGTACAAGATTCTTATGAATTAGTATCAGACATTAAAAAGAATTTTGATGATGATAAAGAAAATGACGAATTTCGTTCAGGTCCTTTTAAAGGAGATTCTAAATGGGCAGTGCATGCAGGAGAATTAATTCCTGGACCTGCACAAGCTATTAGAATTTATCGTTCAGGTAGTACAATTTTTGACAAGTAGACGGCAAATTTTTTAGAATGTACTGTTTATAAATAAAAAAGCGGCACTAAGTCCGCTTTTTTTGTTTTGTTATGCCACAATGTAAACATGTATAATTTAAATAATCTTCTCCTACTTTTACTCCCCACAATTTATGCTGACAAGTTAATATTTTAATCAGCTTTACGATTTTCCAATTCTTCCAGTTCTTCATCACTTACTTCTACTACTTTAATTCTACTTAAATCAAATTTGGCTCTTTTTAATTCTGTTATTACAGATAAAATAACTCCATTACTTTCAGAAATTTCTTTAGCTAATATTTCTAAACCTAACATTAAACTCGCTGCTTTTTGTGAGTCTATATTCCAAATAGCTCTATGATTTTTTGAGTGTTCAAGATTTAACATGTTAATAGCTTCACGCACTTTCTGTTTAGACTTACCAGATAAATACACACTTCCTTCTAAATCTAATTGACAATTTAATACTACTTGAAAAGCAGTAAGCATTGTAATGTACTTTATAGCGTCATCAGTAGGGAAGTTCTCCATTTAGTTTGTCTTTAATACTAGCTTCAACAAGGACTAGATAGTTTATTAAATCTCCAATTTTTTCATCTACCATCGCTTCACTAGGAAGTTTACCTAATTCCATGTTGTCAAGGATATCCATAAAAGATATGTAGTGTTTAAGGGCAAAACCCCAAAGTACTTTTTCTCGTATTTGACCAGTAATTCTAGCGCCTACATTAAAATTATGTAATTTATCTCCTTCTGCAGCATATTCTTTGGCTTTATTGCCGAGAGTTTCCTCAATCTTCTTCAACCTCTGTTGAAGTACTTCTTGAAATTCTTGTTCTTTCATATTTTCTATTTTTTTGCCCTTCTGTATAAGCAACTTTTAACAATCCTGCTAAGTGTCCTATCTCTGTTAGCAAATCAGCTTTATGCATAGTTCTATATACTTCTGCATATTCTATATAAGGAATATCATATACACGATCACTGTTAATTAAAATTTCTAATTGTGTTGGTATATCATAAAATTCATCATGCAAAAAAAATCTTGCAGCTTGATAAATAAAATCTTGTTGCGTCATAACTCTAGACGTAATAATTCTTCTTCTATACATAATACTTCTAATTTATCAGGTTCTTGTAATTCTCGAAACCTATCAAGTCTAAATGCAGGTTCCTGTGTTTTATCAATTAACTTAATATAAATAGGAGTATTTACAACTTCTTCTAATAATATACCTGTTACAATATCTTGATTATCTAATATAGCTCTTATAGTGTATTTTACTCCTTTTTTAATCCAATTTTGGTAATGCTGTCCTACATTAAAAAGTTCTCCAGTTTTAATACTATCGTCTATACAAATAACTTGTTGTCCGATCTTCATAAAATTATAATTTACTAACTTGATTAATGTAGACTTCTGCTGCTTTGACAGTACTTAATGTAAAAACCATATCTTCATGGTTTAGTATAAATACCCATACACGAAATTTTACTTTCTTTGCTATTGCAAATTTAGTATAGTAATATCGTTTAATGGGTATTATTTTATACATTATTAAAGCTTTGGTGCTATAAAGTTATGACTTTTTAGTATTTTACCAGTTTCTGCATTATAAGTTATATAAATATCTTTGCGAATGCGCATGTAAGTATCAATACCTTGTTCTTTATATTTATCTCTTGTCTTTAATGCATCTTTTTCAGTATAATCTGCTTTTGACATATTAGATCGATAAATTTCTCTAATAGTAGTTTCTGGATCTACTCCGAATTCCATCATAGCACGTACTACTACCCACAATAAATCACCTAAGCCGTCTTTAACTTCTACAAAGTTTTTATGATCAATAGCTTGTACAGTCTCCATAAACTCTTCATCAATAAGATCCATTGCTAATCTCATTCGATCTACATCAGGAAATCCTTCTGTTTCTTTTATTGGCGCACCAAATACAGAACTCCAATCTTTAACCATTGCTACGATATCTAGTGTAGTATCGCTCTCTTTCGAGTTTTCTTGTGTATTTTTCATAAAATAATCTTTCTTTTTTTGATAAACTTTCCCAAGTATATTCTTTGGGATTTAACATTTCTTTTTCTGTAAAATAGGCAGAATCTTTATGTCCTAAAATTCCTATAGTAAATTTAGTATAAGCTGCTGCAAATGCACTAGAACCTTTAATATAATAATTAGTTACTAAATATTCTAAAATTGATCTATTAATAGCATGCTTTTGATATAAATCTACTTGAATCATACCTGCGATAAAATCGTCATAAATACCATCTAAATCATCTTGAGTAAACTCTGATTTACATCTAGGACTATTAAACCTACCAGGTAATTTGAAAATTATCTCCATTTAATTTACTTATAAGTTTATTTGCTTGTTTAAAATTTGGACAATGCCAATCTCTGTTTTCTTTAACAGCTTTGCTAGGACACTCCCAGCTGTAGACATGTTGATTAGGTAGACTATTGGAATATTTCTTAGCTTCATCTCCCCACAAAAACCAGATTACTCCTGGCTTTTCCCTAACTACTGCTTGTAAAACTGCCTCGTAAAATCTACGCCACTGCACCAGATGTGCACCAGCTTGTTGTGTAGGAACAGTAAAAGCCCTTGGAAGCAATAATACTCCCTGGCTTATCCACTCTTCGGGAAAATGATCAAAAGTAAACACACCGTTGTCTGGGTACTCACGACTTATACATTCAGAAATTTTCATGTAATTAGCATGATGATAAGAGTCTATATACTCATCACTGCGGTCCATAGGAAAGATACTTGAATCTATTCCTGGTTCCGTGTAACTGATTATTAATCTCACATCTGCAAGACTAACTTCTTTAAAATGCTTAAAAACATCTTTGCTGCTAGGATATATGCTCTTAAAAGCTGCTTCCATTGCCAAAAAGTTTAAAAGTCTTTCCATGTACGGACTTTTTAAGATATCTTTTAGGGCTATTGTCCAATCTTCACCTAATTTATCTACCCAATAAGCTTTATTTCGTTGCATTAGAATCTAAAAATAAATGCAAAAATTAAAATAATAGCCAGTATACTTACTATTATCATAGTACCATAAGCACTTAGTTCTTGAATATCTCTGTTTTTATTTTTCATGCTTCTAAATTTAATCCATCATCACTAACTAATCGTCTAAGTTTTGTTCGGCAGTAGTCAGCCATTGCAATCTCTGCGTCAGTAGCCTCTCGGTTGCCGATGTATCCGTGCTTGACTATACCTCGTAGGTCTTGGTCAAGCTCCCAAACTATAAGTCTCCATTTAAAACCATTGATGGCATCCATCAATTCATCTTGCTCCTCGTGTTCAAAGTGTAGTGTTGCTTTCATATGTAGTATTTTTTATATTCGTCTTTCTTTACTTCTACTTCTAATTTACGTAAGTCCCTAATGTAAGAGGATGCCCACTTAGGATGAACGCTTAACAAGTTGGCAATTGACATTAAAGGTCTTGGCTTTTCTTGTAAGAAAGGTATTAGAAGTAATATCTTTTTTTGCTTAGGTTCGTATAGCTTTTCAAATTTCTTCTGATTCATATTAAATTATGTGTTTTTCACCATACTTAATTGGTTTTCACCCGATTATGGATAAAATATTAGACATTTTTCACACTTCATATCTTTAGTTAATCCCTCAGATATAATTACTCCGCAGTCATGGCATAGCGTTGCGCCATTACCATTGTTGTATTTGTGTATTGGCTTACCGTACTTCCTGATTAACTTAAAAGTTAACTTCATGTCGATCCAATTAAGTGTAAAGTCATCATCATTTGTTTTAGGAAACCAAGCAAAAGTATACCCGTGGTTTGCGTTTATCCAATCCACTTTTTTTACCTTGTTTCCATTAACTGACTTGAGGTATATCCAAGGGGCGTTACCCTCTAATTCAATCTCATAGCCAATCTTTTTGAGTCTCTCTTTAAACTTTACTACTTCGTTCATGCTCTCTATATTTAATCTCTTTGCGAATCAAATCAAGGTGCCAATCTGCACCACCATAATCAAGTACAGCTTCTAAGTGATCATCATCCATATCGCATATTGCAATCCAAGATAATGGATCTTTTCCATCTTTACCTCTACTGCCTCTAGTAGCATACTTTCTAACAAGTTCAAAATCATCATCTGTGTATACTGCAAAGATTTTGATTTTGCTCATGTTTTTTGCACCATATCTAAGATAAGCTGTACCTCCATCAACCATTGCTTCATTTGGACAAGAACATGTTACATAATCATGTCTATGATAACTTACTATTGTTTCATTACACTCAAGGCATGTAACAGAATTATAAACTAATTGCTTCATTGTTCTTGTTGTTTAGGTTACATTTCGTGTTTAGTTATGTGGTAAAAATTACCCCTTATTCTTTATCATTTTGTTTAAAAGTTATATATGTTTCCCTATCTCCTTTATGTTCAATTATCATTTCACCTTCTTGATATAGGTTGTCTTCAGCATCATCTGACATCATCTTTATAGGGGCTTCCTTTTGTCTTTGTTTTTTCTGATTTTCAAAATATTCATCCCATCGTTTGTTTTCTTCACGATTAGTATATACCTGATAAACTAATGCTAGTATACTTGCTATAAGCGCTGTTATTGATAGTATCATTCTATTTTATTTTGTACAGTTAATACACTTTTAACACCATGTGATAGAAGAATTTCATGTAGTACTTTAGCTATAATATGCCAATCTTCATTAGGAAAATCAATTAAACTTTCTTTTCCATCAGATTTAAACACGATCTTCCATGTAGGTTGTGCTGTGTTAATTTTTATTGTTTCTGCTAATGTTTTTTCCATTATTGTTTTTTGTTTAAAAAAATAAGTTATTAATAATAAGACTAATTAGCCCAATTAAGATTACTGATAATGTTACACCAGTAACATAATAAGAGTATTTCTCTTTTTCTCTTTGTCTCCAGTTCATAGTTAATGTTTTTTAAGTTTTTATACATATTAACAAGCTCATGTATAGAAAATAGCGTTTTATATACATAAAAGAGAGGGAGGCTCCTGATTTAATTTGAAATCTTAGTTTAACAATTTAAATCCTCCCTCTCTAACATCTTTATAAAAGATTGTAGAAGCCCATATAGGGGGAGCTTAAAACTCCCCCGATGGTGTTAATTTTGATGTTACTGCAATGTTTTTCATTACAGCAGGTGTCAAGACTTCTTCTACTGAGTCAATTATTGGCCAAACTTCTTGGTCACCTAAAAATGCAGGAGACGTTGGAGTACTAAGCCGATCTTCCCAACTTGTTTTTAATGCTTCAGATTTGTTTAAGATTAATGGCAAAGTAAAGGCTTTTCCTGTAAAAAAGTTGTTTCCTAGGATTAATTTTTTACTTTGTTGAGAAATTTTAGAATATTTCCCGTTAAGTATTAATTCATAATCTTTTTGATGCTCTTCAAGTATTTTAAAAATAAATACTAAATATCCTGAATCATCATAATCATCTACGTAATTAGGGAAAGAAGTTATCGTTGTATAGAAAGCCTCAAAACCCACATCTTGATATTGTTTAGTTACAATAAATATTAAGCCTAATTCTCCTTGATACTTGTTAATACAAGTACTAGAAGAAAAAGCATTAACAAATCTTGTAGTAAACTTAGTTCTCCCAAATACATCTCTGATGTTACATTCGAACAAACTTTTAGGAATGGTCGTTAATGGGAAAAGAAAAGTTGCGGTTTTTGTGAATTTCATTGTCGTCATAGCTCTATATCAATCGATCCTTTTTCATAATATTCTTTAGGATGGTCCCAAAGATTGTTAGTTGTAGCAAATTCGTAACGTTGTAAAGCCTGTTCAAGGCCTTCATAATATCTTACTGAAGTTTCGCCACCATAGGTACCAATAGTAATTACTTTCATTGGCACTGTAAATACCATAGGAGCAGTAATAGACTCGGAGTGAGCTACTATAAATCTAAACGGCTCCATAGTATAACCTTTTTCAAGCAACTCTTTGATTTCTGGATGGGATACCAGTCCTAAAGAGTATGTTGCTGCTTGAAAATCATACCTTAATTTCCAAAACTCACTCATAAAGTTCATAATTGGTTTACTTGTAGTCTTAAAATCAAGAGGTTTAATCTTTTGAGTTTGATGATTAATGATAACTCTGTCTAATTCTCCTTTAATGTTAAAGTCTCTATGTTTAAAACTTACAATAAATTTATCAATTACTTGAATATGTTTAGGATATTTCTTTGCAGGCATTGAAAACTCTTGAGTAAACTTATCAGAACGTAATCCTGCTACAGCGTTTACTGCTTTAGAATACGTAATGTCTGTAATCATTGTGCGGTTACCTGCAGTTTCCAATAATTTTACATATCCTTGAGCAGCTTTGATAATAGCATCGATTCTGGTATCATCTTTCCAGTTACCCTGGTAGTTTTGATATTTCACATGCTTTAGAATTACATCACGCTCATTAGTCCACAATGATAAATCTACACCAAGGTTGCGTATTTCTTCTATAACACCATCTACAATAGTTTTTACTGCATCAGTGACACTAATGTCTTGTTTGATAACATAAAACTTGTTATCGAATTCTTCTTTTGTTCCTGTCAACATTAAATCTACTAGTGTGCCAAAGATAAAATGATCCTCTTTAGACTCCTCATTGCGTTTGATCGCATTGAGGTAGTCTTGAGGATGGGTCAATATTTTCTTTAAGGAACTTTGATTTAATGCGGGAATGTCTCTATAATCCACGCTCATCGTTTAATTGTTTTTAGTTCGTATACTAATTTTCTGTCTTTGAAATCTTTTACAGGTCTAAATTCATAACTTGTGCGTTGTATGTACTCAATAGTATCGTCGGGTAGTATTCCCTTTTTAATCAACACATCGTCTAATGATTTTAACCACACTAAAGCCAGATTTCCAATATCCCAGTTTGGCTTATATGTAGCCAATGGAGGTTTCCAAGTAATTTGTCTTTTACCTGTTTGTCTGCTGAGTACCATTTTTACGCTGCCAAAATTTATAGGCGCATATACAATCAATTTAGTTTCTACAGGTCCTTGGATAGTAAGATTTGGTGGAATATGCTTTTCAATATATCCATGCATGGCGGCTACTAAAGCCGCCCGCGTGGAAAAATGTGCACTTGCATGAATCTTATTATAACCAATTTTGACCCATAGTTTTTTATTCTGAGGAATATGCGTGATAAACTCTGGAAATTCTAATTTAATTCCGCTTACCATATCTCTAATTTAATTCCAACTAATAGTTGCTGTTTTATCAGGTACTACGTCGGATAATACTTGAGGCTCTTCAGGAACCTCTACTGTTTCTACAGGAATGAAATCTTTTTTAACAGTATTTACATAATTTACGTTAAGAAATGCTGCGTAATCAGGATGTAAAGTATAAGATTTAATCTGAATCACTGATACTTCTTGAACAGAGTACTGTCGTATCTCATATTCATATGCAACAAAAGTTTCTTCAATCATTTGTAGAGTTAACAAACCTTTATCTTTAATAATTTCTAGCATTTTGTTAGCTATCAAATCCCAATTATAAGTTGCACTGCCTATAGATAAATAACTTACTAAACTTTTAAAATTAACATGATTTCTAGACTTTTGATTAGCCATTTTATCAGAAAAATCTTTAAACAATCTTAGTAAGTAAAAGATACTTTGCGGATAATTAGAATTCGCCATAATCTCCATAGCAAGTACGTGATTATCTTTATCAGAACTCTTAAACATTTCAGACAACTGATTAAATTCTGTTTGAGTAATTACTAAAGCATCATCGCCATTTAGATTTTCTAATAAATCTTGTTCGTTGCAAAGCTGTAGCGTAGAACTATTTAAAGCTTTATCCAACATTTCACAATATTCACTTTCAATAAGATGATGCTCATAGCTAAAATTGCTAGATCTTAGTCTATTAGGTGACTTATCGTGAAGATTGCGAAGTAGTACTTGTTGCTTATTAGTTACATTACCAATGAAAAAATTTTTAGCATTGTAATCCATAGCTAAATAATCGTGTTCAGCATTAAGCAATGCTATCTTTAATCTATCAATAATGTAACCGTCTGTAGTTAAATTTGTAGCATTGACATAAGCCTCGACTAAAGCTTTTTCAACAGCATATGCATGTCCAGATTTGGACATTTTACTAAAACTGTTTTTGCCGATAAATACTTTATCAGCATCTTCAGGTGAGCGTACTATCTTAATTCCTGCATCTACAGATAAATTTTGTAGCTTAACCCTAGGCACTACTGTACCTGGCATTAGAAAATACTTTTCATACGGTACTTGTGTATAAGTAGTGTAAGGAATGGACTTCATAGCATTTTCATGTACTACACCAATAGGCTCAATATCTATAGATAAAATGTCGCCTTTATAATCCGTCTCTAAATTGGTAATATACAAAGACTTATAAAATATTTTATTGCTCATGATTCTTAGTTTATAGCCATTTTCATGACTTCTTGGTTCATAATTAATTTAGCAAACTTCACTTTGTTGCCGTTGATAATATCCTTAACTAAGCGATACTTTAAATCCTCTGTAAACACATTAGATTCTGTGCTTAGTACTACCAATCTGTCTACCATTTCTTGTGGTACAGAATGCTTAGTGCTAAAGTTCAATGAATAATTTACTAGACGAGTAGCTAATACACTAGCAATGTCAGCACGATATTCATCATCTTTGCCAATAACATGCGTAAGAGTATTCAACACATACTGAGTATCTTTCTCTAAGATATCTTTAGGGCTGATAATTCTATCTAACTTGTTATTAATAAACATAGTAAACAAACCAGCAAACTCTGGCCCTACTGAGCCCTCGCCGATCATTTGAATCAAAGGCAAGTTGCTATCAAAGTCTTCAATAGATGTAATAGCATTAAAGAATGTAGTCACAGAACGAGGATTGATTCTCTGCGTGATACTTTCAGGGTGCATCAACAAAAAGTTAATACAACGACCATCAATACCTGCAGTCTCTGCCCACTTAGCCCATACCTCTACATCAAATTTAAGCTCTACAGAAATGAAACGAGTCTTTTGCGCAACATCCAAGCTAGTAACATTATAATCGCCGTTATCTGGATTAGTAGTTAAGATAATGTGCCAATCTTTAGGAAGCTTCCAAGACACATACTCTTGGCGATCTAGCAATTCCATAGTTGCTTGAGTAAAACGTTGGTCAGCACGAGTATAATCATCTAAAATCAAAATACCGCCCTCGCCTTTACCTTGGATCCATTCAGGAGCAGCATGAGACATTCTCTTGTCTACAACACGATAACCTTTAGTACCTGCCATTTCAATTTCTTGCTCAGTAATCCATAAAGTTTTACCTTCTGCATTTTTTACTTGATATTCTTTTACAGGAAAACCAACAAGGTCACCTAACTCTTCTAGCTGTGCTAAGTTTAGTTTTACTACCTGTTTACCAATCTCTTGACCTAATTGCATAATAGCAGAAGTTTTACCGAGACCCGCATCACCTTCAATGTTAACTGCAACAGGTACTTTACCTTGTGCTTGTATAGTTTGATTGTTTACAATCATATGCTTAATAAAGCCTTTTAACTCTTCAACATTTAATTTTACTTGATTCATGTGTTAATTTTTAAAGTTCTAACTTGATTACTTTTCCAGGAAGGTTTTCGTTGTCATACGACCTTTCTGATAACACCCATAAAATGGGTCCACGCGGCTTAACGTCAGTACTGCATTCGCCGTCGGTAAAATATACTAGGCTAGTATATTTTTTAAGATTTTCATTGAAGTATTCTAATACAGGATCAAAATCTGTTCCTCCTCTTCCACCTACTTCTAAATCTAAAGTACCTTTATAAGGTTTAATGCTTGTGATTTGCGTATCACATTGTACAATAGTGACGTCTACGCCTTGCTTGTAAATATGAAATATCTCATTCATAAATTCTTTTAGCTCTGCGTCACTTACAGATCCTGATGTATCAATAGCCAACAACATGTGTTGACGCATTTTGATCTTTAATCCAGGATTATCAGAAAACCTTCTATTCTCTTTGCGTCGTACTTTTTTAGTATAGATTTTAGTACTGTTGCCAGCAAATCTACGAACATACTCACGCCAATTAAATTTGGCTTTCTCAATTACTTCGATAAGAATCTTGCTTACCATCTCACCAGGAACATTTCCTTGGCGCTTTTCTGTTTGCTCTTTTACTTCGCCGAGTATACGTTGTACTTGCTTTTCAATAAGCTTTCTTTCTGCTTCTGGTAAATCCTCAAATTCTTCCCAAGTACCATGGTTTGCAGGATCTTCTCCATTATCCATTTGGTCACAATGTTTGTCAAAATTAGGACAACCTGATGTGCCTTTTTTCTCTTTCTCTTGCTTTGCTGCAAGCAACTTAGAATAATAATATCTACTACCCTGTTTAGCTTCTAAGTTTAACTCTGGATAAGTATCTAGTGTTAAGCCTCCTTCAGGTAACCATGTTGGGTCAATAAATTGATTAATCTCTAAGTCAAATGCAATATTAGCCAGCTTCTTATCACTAAACGGGAACGTACTAGTAAGATGGTTAAATGCAATATGCAAGAGCTCGTGTTTAAGTAATCCCATTTGGTGTTTGTCTACAAGACTTTCCCAAAACTCAGGATTAATAGTAAGTTGGTAATTGATGTTGTTTTTGCTTACACATGCAGTTGGTACACGTTTAGAGTCCCATACTTTGTTTAGCATTAAAAGGAAAAAGCCGTAAAACGGCTCCTTCAACATCAATTCTTTACTAACTTTACTAAGCGATTCTGCTTTAGTCATAGCTAAATTTTTAAGTTGTTGAAATATTCTATTGCGAAATCCTTTCCTTTGGCTTTTACTAGATCACTAAAATCTTTGACGCCGTTAATCTTTGGCATAAAATAGTGCGGTATATGATACTTTTCAGTAAAACTTTCTGAAAGTTTTACACCTGCAGCATCATTATCAAAAATACATACTACTTTTTCAAACCTAGATTTATACTCGTCCATCACCGAGTCTTTCATTGTAACAGATTCAGATTGTAGACCTATCGCAGATACACCTATACAATCGTGAATACTCATTACATCTTTAAGAGATTTAGTAATAACAAGTAACTCGCCATGTTTAGCAAGTTGTGTGTAACCTTGATGAACGCTGTAGTCAGCATTGTTAATCCATTTCTTAATCTTAGTTTCTAAAGGCTGATAGATTTTATAACTTGTTCTGCCATCTTTAGTTTCTACGTAAGCATACGCTAAATCACTTGCTCTAACAGCAGTGTCGTTGTAGAAAATATGACTAATAGGAAACACATTAAATTTCTCAAGAGTAACTTTATGTATCCCAAATTGGGACCAATAATCACGATCTTTAACCATCCAGGGTCTAGTTTTAATCCCTAAGTCTACTCTTGTTTTTTCTACTAATCTAGTAATGCCTGAGAATACTTGCTTTGTCGAATCTACATTAAAAGTACTAAGCTTCATATCAAATGCTATCTTGTGAATAGCATCTTTATATCCTAAGCCAAACATTTTCATTACTAATACAACCACATCACCTGTGTCATTAGTAGCAAAATCTTTAAACATTAAGATATCTCTATTAATTTTATGAAAATACAGTGCAAAAGACGGTATATTATCCTCACGAAGAGGACTATGATACACTCCTAAAGAGCTAATATCTTCATTTAAATAGAAACTGTAGATACTTTCTTGTGGTACAAGACTAAACAAATCTTCCCTGGTAATCAGATTGTTAAATGCAATAGAATTTAGATTGATCTCGCCCATAATAAATAAAAGAGCGGGCCCGTTGTTGAGCCCGCTCTGTAAAATTAAGGGATTTTTACCAATTATCGTTGTCGATAATAGAATCCGCAGACGGTGTAGAGTTAACAGTTACGCTGTCACGCTCAATACGCTGCATTGCATCGATGTTACCAGCTTTCAAACGAGTCTCAGCTGCAGGAACACTCATGTTCTCTACAAATGGAACCCAAGAACGCGGTTGGATATAATTCTTTACAGACTGTGTAGAACCATAGTTAGCAAACACACGGAATTTACCTGCGCTAGCAAGACCATCACGGATAATTTTCATACAGCCATCTAACATCTCTTTAGCAGAGTTGAAAGAAGGAAGCTGATAGTTACCACCGTAGATAGAGTGAATAACGTGTTTCAACACAGTACCTTGTTTCTTGATTTGATCTTCTACACTAGCATATGCAGTTGCTTTCTCTACATACCAAAAAGAAGAATTACAAGCACCGCCGTTTTCGTCAGTAAACACAAGTTTATACTCAGGAGAGTTTTCTTTGTCTTCTGGCTTACGTTTTACTACGGACATAGTAACATTCTCTGCTACACCTGCGTTACCGTTGTTAAAAATTACTGAACCTTCTTTTGCGTCAAACGACGTGTCATTTAAATTAATCATTGTTGTTAAAAATTAAGGGTAAAAAAATTAAAAATTAGTTAGTTGTGAATTACCAAACGTCTTCAGTTGATTCTTCAGACTCAGTAGCAGGTACTTCAAATACCTCTTCTTCTTCTTCTACTTCACCTGCAAGCTCAAAGCTTTCTTCAGCTTCTTCTACTACTGGTTCTACTGCAGGAGCAGAGATATACTCTTCTTCTTGGTAAGGAGCAGCTGCTTCAGTTGCTGTAATGCGATTTAAAGTAAGCAAACCATTAGCTGCTACAATCTCTAAATCAGTTTCTTGAGTAATGTCAAGATCCAAGATTTTAGCGATGAAGTCATAAGTACGCTTGTCGCTAAGAGTACAAGTTTTAGTAAGTTTCAAACCTGCATCACCTGCTGCTTTACGAACAGCAATAATTGTACGATCAGTACTAAAGCCAAAAGAAACACGGTCTTCTCCGTTGATTCCTAATACACTTTGTGCTGCTTTGTTAAAAGTAAACTTACGACCAGCACCTGGCTTATCGATTGCTGACATAGTTACTACTGCGAAATCATACTTCTCTGATTTTCTTGTGCGTTGTGCGGGAACGCCGTCCCAAATTAAATTCTCCATTTTTAAGGTTTTAAGGATTAAGGATTAAGGATTAAATTGAATAATATTCACGAATTTTATTGTTTACATCTACTAGATCATTGTCGATAAGGTCTTCTTCGAACATTTCTAGTGGAGTTTTACAGGTATCATTACCTGATGACACTGTGCGGAACACGTGTCGATTTGGTTGTCCAGGTGTTTTAACAATCTCTGAGTAAAGTACAATAGTACTAAACGACTCAGGAACAAAACGCTCTAGCATTTTGCCTTGTACACCAATACGCTCAGAAGAGAATCCTGAATCATCATAGTGAGTTTCTGGGTGAGCAATTAGATACACAATGATATCATCTCTCATCACATCATTCACAGTGTTGATTAGATCATACTGAGCCGCAGCCATCTTCGACCATTTGTCGAAGCCTTTCTCTGCACGGAAACTTTGTGACATTACCGTATCAGTCATAATTCTTGACCATGTGTCAATTACTACAGTCTTTACATTAGGTAAGGTGTTTACCTTTTGTAGAGTGCTGATAACGATGTTAATGTCTGAAGTCTTGCGATAGTTTCTTTTTTCCTCGCTATACTTAGCAGAAAAGTTCTTAAACGGCAAGGCTTTTTGGTCTGTATTAATGATTACAGTCTCATCGGGATTAAGATTTCTTAGAGAAGTCGACTTTCCCATACCTGATTTTCCTACCAGGAACACTAGTTGTGCCATAAATAAATTTTTGATTAGATTACTTAATAAAGATACGCAAAAAATCTAGATTATACAAGGGCTTTAACCACTTTAATGCTTACTACATCAAGGTTATGTCTTAGCCAACTTTTGGCTCTATTGACATCTTCATCTGTGTGCTGTGGTTCTCTAAAAAGCTCGAATCTTCCTCCTTGCGGAGTTAGTTCTTCTTGATAAAATAGAATTCTTTTTGCTTCTTCTTTTGATTTTTCAGGATCGTTTGATTTAATGCTGCCTGCGATTCCATGGGGCTTACCCCAGTCTTTAAAAGTTAGTTGCATATTACATACTTTGAATTTCTTCTTTTACTTGCTCTTGTTTTACTTTGCGTTTGTTGTATAGTTCTCCACGTAAGTGTGGATGTTCTTCTTGTACCTTACGACTAGCTCTGCTTACAGAATCTAAGTACGGTATGCTTCTAGCTTCCATATCTTTTAAGAATTCCTTAGCAGTTTTAGTGTCTACATCATAACCCATTGCTAGTAAGTATCGATAATACAATCGCTCGTTACTATCTCTTAGCGCAGGGAAATCTGTGAGTTGTTTCTTAACCCACTCATATTTTTCTACTATCATAGTTAAAAGTTTAAGGAACGATAATAATCATCGATTTTACGTAGTTCTTCTGGCTTACCCATCATATCTTCAGCTTTTGGTAGTTGATAATAACCGCCAAACTCGCCTATAAACAGGAAGCTAGCCAAAAGATTTACGTCGCCGTCACGGTTCTTGCAGATTTTGGCAAGCCTGTAACGGTTTTTGTACTTGGTGATGTCGTAACCCAAACACTTGTCTACGCCGTAATAAAACGGACTAGCAATGCCAATAGCTGTGTTGCAGTCTTCTGCTACGTTACCAGTGTTTTTGATATCACTCAACATAGGCATCCAACTGTCATTTTCTCTACGATCCATTTGCTCAGAGCTACGGTTAATTTGCGAGATTACTACAGGGCTGAAGTTAAACATGTTTCTGAAGAACACTAAAGTTCTTGATGCTTTGTCGATAGCTTCCTTGAGGTCTTTGTAGTTATTATAGCCTATAAGACCAATATGGTCTATTACTACTAGAGTAATTAAGCCTGGATTGTTAGGCACATAATCAACTATCAAACCTTCAGGACTCTTTACTACTTTCCCACGACTTTCAGCATAAGTAATCAAGTCTTTGTACAAAAAATCAGGATTCAACGAACTTCTAAAATACAAATACTTATCCTGTATCTCTTCCATCTGTGATTGATATAAATCTATCAATGCTTCGACTTCAGGACGAATAAGTAAATTACCTCTAGAAAGTATCTCGTCTACCGATGTTAGTACTCCGTGATTTCTCCATATCAAACTAGCAATATGTTTAGCAATTTGATGTTCAGGTGGAATCTCTAGAGAATAATAAATAATCTCAATATCATGGATATAACCAGGATTATTTTGTAGAAACTCAATAGCACCATACACATAAGTAGAATTTACAAACGCTGTTTTACCGACACTAGTACCTGCAAAAATTAAATCATAACGACCTTGTTGAATATTCTTTATCTGATTACTTAAAGTAGTAAAGCCTTGGAAAGGTATGCCTGTATTTAAACCGTGTTTACCACGTTCAATACTTTCTTTTAGCCTATCCCAATATTTGATTTTAGCCATTTGATTATTTTTTTAAGGACGTTAATATTCGCCTGTAGTATCTGCTGTACATTATAACTGCTTCTACTAATTGCGGGCCTATGTCTGTTAGCAAAGCTTCTTCATAACTTAATGAGTTATCTGTAAAATTATAAAGAGCCTTTTCTTTAGCCAATGTAAGTATTGCTTCTTCTAAGTCTATTGTTATATTCATGTTTATTAAATTACTTGAGAATTCCAGTCTTGTCCTTCAGCTCCAAACGGTTGTATAAATTCTTCCCACTGTTCCCATAATGAATTATTCATTACAGTCTCCATATTAGGCAGATATTGCTGTTTACCTGTTTGGATTACTTTAGCTACATAAGCTTGTATACATGCAACTGCATGCTGGTGTTGCTCTTGTGTTTTAATACGAGTCAAGTATTTTTTTTCATGTTTTATTGCTACCTGAGAGGTTGGTCCCGCACTACGAAGAATGCGAGATCCAACCTTGACAGGGTAGCAGTTATAAAACTCCCAAAAATTTACTTTGTCAGATCTTATATGCAAGAGTTTTTCTACATGTTTGTTACTAAGCTTAGTTTCTGTAAACTTTCCTGAAGCGTCTAGTATATATCCAGAACCTTTTAATCCGTCTCTTAGTTTTAAAGCATGTTTTGCTCCGTATAAAGTCAGAATCGTATCAAAATCTTTGTGATACATCAAATACAACAATACATACTCATCAGGACACAGACTTTTTTTTGTTAACTCTTTTAGGTTTAATACTATTTCCATCTGGTAAATCTTTTAAGTCTATTTTTTTGATTTTATTAGGATCAAATCCTTGTAGTGCAGATAGCATCCATACTTCATCTTGAGTGCCCTTCAAATACACAATATAGATAGTGGCTTTTTTGCCTCCTTCCATATTCATTACTCTCATAGCTTGTTGAATAGCAAGATTTTCTTCACTTTTAAGTTGATTAAATACTGCTACTTTTAAATCAGGAATAGTAACACCCATTGAGACCATAGAAACTACGCTCAATTTGTTAATTTTGCCTGCTTTAAAGCGATCTAATGCAGTTTTATCAGCTTTACTGTGGAAAGATTCATCTCCTAGTTGATCGGCTATTTCTTGGCGCCCAGAAAAAGAAATTGCTCTGTCTTGCAAAGATAAGATTTTCTTAGTTGCTTCCAGTTTAGTCTTAGAATTATAAATTACATCTAAACGCTTAGACATCAAAAATCTTAAAGAACTCCACTGCTGTCTAGATTTAGCTTTTTGATATGCATCGTTCCAATAAGTATAAGCTGCTAACTCTGTTTGAGTAAAAGGTTTCTCAATATTACCTGCTTGTACATAGCTCAGTGTGCTATCTAAATTACAGCCTACACATATGATTTCATAGTCAGCTACAATTTGATCTTCGATAGCTTCAGCAACAGTGTAGGTGTATAACACTTCTTGCTTTAACATAGTCTCTAACAAATACTCAGTATTTCCATCTAGCGTACCTGTAATGCTTAATATCCTAGTGCCCTTAGCTTGCTCTAGTGTAAGCAAACTAAGGACATTTAGATTGTAAGCATGAACCTCATCACATATAATTAGATTGTATGCGGTTTTGTTCTTCTTTAAACTATTACTCCACAAGAAATCAATAGAAATATTTTCTCTTAAACCCCAAATTTCAAACTCTTTCTTCCAACTCTCAAATATTTCTTTTCTAGGTGCAGTAATAAGTACTTTCAGGTTAGCTTCTACAGTATTGAGAGCATCGATTACTATTTTGCTTTTACCTACACGAGGCGCTACTTCAATGATGCCTTTAAATTTATTAGCAATGATGGCATCAGTTGCTGCTGTTTGTATTTTTTCCCTCATAATGTAAGATTTAATGCTGCCAGTGTGTTGTTACAACAGGGTCAGCTTTTAGTTTAACAACTTTACAAAATACTTTACCTGCATCTTCCATGCATTCTTGTAATTTGTTTTTTATTTCTTCTGCAAGTTCTTTTGGAGATTCTACAATCCACTCGTCATGTACTACATTAGGCATTAAAACTTTGAATACTAAACTTTTTTCAAGTAAATACCTAAAAAAGTATACACCTGCAAGTTTAGTAATGTCGGCACTAGAGCCTTGAATAGGATAATTCAATGACATGCGTTCAATATCACCTTTTTTCATAAAATACTCACGCACTTTAGGCTTGTAAAACTGTCGAAACTCTTCAGTTTCTTCTTGTTTGTGGTATTTGTAGTCATCCCAGAATCCTGTAGTATTATAGATTTCATCATGTAATCTCTTGTAATCTTCCCAAAAAGGAATAAAACATTTACGACGACTAATAGGATTAAATTCTATATAACCCAAACTCAACGCTCGTTGTTTCTCTTGCTTAAAATAGTTAGCTAAGCCAGGAAATGCTTTAAAGTATTCTTGATATACTTTCTCGCCTTCTTCCATAGAGATGTTTAAGTTTTGAGATATAGTAATTCCTGTGCCGCCGTAATTAATAGCAAAGCCTGCACCTTTAGCAATTTGTCTCTTGTCTTTGTGATTGTTTTTAATTTCATCTAGCGACAATCCTGATAATTCAGGAAAAATCTTTGATGCTACGAAACTATGCATATCACCAAGGCCTTGTGAATAGAAATACAACAAGTCATTGTCTAAGCTTTTATTGGCAAGTACAATCTGCTCCTGACCACTATAATCACTTACTATTAGTACATTACCTTCTTGAGATTGAAAACAACTACGAGTTCTAGAATCACTTGGTATGTTTTGCATATTAGGTGCCTGTGGTATGTTAGTCTTTTTGTTAGCTTTTTGACCACTGGACAGTCTGCCCGTATTCATAATCTGAGTAAAATTGCTATGTATTCTTTTGGTGACAGGGTTTATGTAACTAAACCAGTTGTCTCCATAAGTACTCACAACTTTTTGATGCTCAGTGTACTCAATGTACGTAGGAATAATAGGGTGTTTCTTCTTCTGAGGACCCAAGACTTTCTTGTCAACAGAGTGTTTAAACAAGCCTGTCTCCTTGTCTTTAGTAAGAGTCTCGACGCCTAGCGATTGCATAAAGCTTATTACTTGTTTAGAAGATGACCAATTGATTTTAGTAGATACACCTGCAGCAAATAAATCTAGCTGATTGTCTATATAATCAGCATATTGCTCAGGATTAGCCAAGATAAAATCATCTAGCTTCTTCTTAACAGCTTCAAGATCTTTCTTGTCTTCTTCGCATTTTTTAGCCCAGTCTTGTGGATTCATATAGAAGCCACAATACTCGATGTATGCTAGTACCACAACAAACTCGTTGTCAAGACTAGCAGCACGTGTCAAGTTATTCTCTTGCAATGCTACTTGTTGTTTTCTCATCACTTGGTGAAGATATTTAACGTCATCAGCTGCATATTTAATAACTCTTGTAGACAAGCCTTCACGATGAATATGGCCACGTACAGTTTTATCAAGTTCTATTTTGCAATATCTATACACCACTGCATCAAGCGATCTTCTAACAGTATCTATGCCAGTAGTTAAGATTCTCTCGATAAGAAAAGTATCAAAGATTTTAGTAGGCACAATTCCATGGTGAAATAGATATCTCAAGTCAAACTTTGCATTGTGCATGATCAAAACCTTGCTTTCAAGCAATTCTTTGTACACTTTGGGATCTACAGTCGTGCAGTCTACTACATACTGTTTTTGCTCATCACCTAGCTGCATAGACAGCAAAGGTTTAGTGTAAGGGTCTAAGCCCATAGTCTCGGTATCGAAACCGATAATGTCTAGTGTTTTGAGGTATTTTATTGAGTCTTCGACAGTCGCCAAAGAATAACCAGCAGAGGTAAACATACTCTGCTGGTTAGTAACTAAATAAATCATAAGTAAAAACTTATTAAGTTGATAATCAGTAAATTATTGTTGTACGGGAAAACTAAAAGCTAACTGTAAATATAAATAATTTACAATAATTATGCAACTGTCAAGAGACTTGACTATTTAGTTTTCTTTTTGTTTTGCACTTTATTAACCAATAAAGTGTGGTATGCTTTTGCGCCTCTGTAAGAGCTAGAAGTCCATACTATACGAGGATAGTTAGGCACTGTTACATAAGACCAAAAGAAAAATAATACACGCTTTTTAATAGCGAATACATTCTCATCTACTTGCACTACTTTGTACTTTGTCATATTTAGAAATTTAGGGGTTTATTGTTCTTGTTGTTTAGTTAATAGAGAAACTCATAACATGATAGTTGTTTAAGTATGTACACAATTAGTACAATAACTATGATGTATTTAAGCCAGAATTCTAATTCTTTAATCATGGCTTAGTTCTAATTAAATGTTCGTAATAAGCACGCTCACGTGGGTTACATGTTTTTTCCCAATCTTGAGTAATACTAATAGTATATTTTTCTACAATAGGTCTATAATTAGCTTTGTCAACAAAAATGCTTACTATTATGCCTAACATTGTGCCTATAAAAATTAGTTTAAATTTCTGCATAAAGATAGTTTAAAAAATGTAACGAATTGTATTCCAAGGGATTATAGAATCATGTAAAGTTTTAAAATCTTGGATATATTTAGCTTTAAGAGCTAATTGATATCTAATATTCTCTCCGCCGTACTGTGAATTTTTAGTCTCTTGGTTGTCAGGAGTCCATAACAAATCTTCACCTGGTACATTATTTATAAGATTGTAAATATGCTTAGATTTATTATGAGTCAAGAAGATTACTTCAGCTTTTACTTGATCCTTATAATCTACATAATGCTCTAACATTTCAAACAATTCAGCATAGTCTTCTAAATAACCAGGATATACTACTACAGGACTAAAGTTAACATGTACATCGTACCCTGCTTCTATAAATGCATCAATAGCTTTGATTCTATCGATGATTAAACTAGTATTAGGTTCCAATATACTTGATATCTTTTGTGGCATTAGACTAAATCTAATTCTTACTTTACCTTCAGGATTGTATTCTAGAAAGTCAATAGGTATTATTTTAGTCGCAAGTGTAGCTTTTGCAATAGGATGCGTGCGGAAGAATTCAAATATTCTTTGCCAATCGTGATACTTGGCATGGAGCGCAAAGTCTTCATTGCATGCAATATCGTAAGTAATAAAATGTTCATCTGTTTGATTAGGTTTAGGAACATCAGCATAAAAGAATGCATGATTGTTAATCTCTGTTAATATATCACCTGTATTCTTAGCAACACTAAGCCCCTTTGGTTTATGACGCTTCATGTAGCAGTAACCACATTCTAGTAAGCAGCCAAAACCAAATGAGGGGCTTATATAGTCGCTAGATCTACCTGATTCTCTGATTTTAAAAGTCTTTCTACTGACTTTTTCTACTAAAGAAGGTTTCATAATATCACATTAAATAGTAAATAACCAAAACCAATACCTGCAAAGAAATATAACAATGCTTGATAGACTTCATTATCTAAAATGCTGTTAGATACTATAACCCAATCCTTTTTATATAACAAACTACATTTGTCAAATATGCACAATACTGCTGTACCGTGATCATTTATAATACTGAAATAAGTGTTTTTTCCAAGATGTTCTACATCAAATACTTTATATTTTTTGTCTTTTGTAAGACCTGCTGCATGCTGAGTAGTATCATTACTCATCTTAACATACATTCCTGCTGTTAATTTTTGTCTCTCTCTCATTTTAAAGATTCTATTAGTTCAACAATCTGTAACTTATTTGCACTACCTACATGTTTATGCATGATTTCATCATCTTTTATGAAGATTATAGTAGGGATACTTCTTACTTTATATTCTATAGTAAGATTTTTTTCAGTATCTACATCTATTTTTTGAATCTCAACATCAGGATATTCTAATGCAAGCTCATCAATAATGGGACTTAGCATTTTGCAGGGTCCACACCATTTGGCACTAAAGTCTAGTACTTTTAACATAATTTAAGTTTTAAAGGATTAATAAAAATGCTTGTCTATCCAAGCTGTCTAGTAGTCAGGACAGGATTCGAACCTGTAACAGTATGCGGTTAGATTCACATACTTGACCATTAGCGTCTACCA
>Ga0315903_10002647_pt1 | contig 25926 bp, 5 predicted proteins | sample LakEriMetagenome_7_FD_203524 | JGI IMG/M metagenome (GOLD analysis project Ga0315903, IMG submission 203524) | Freshwater fungal communities from buoy surface, Lake Erie, Ohio, United States - Buoy 2 MA119 | ecosystem: Environmental > Aquatic > Freshwater > Lake | place: USA: Lake Erie, Ohio... | reverse complement strand
GATTAAGAAGTTATAATGATAGTTTAAGTTTGTATAATCAATATCTTACACCTGCTGAACTTAATAAAACATTAAAAGAAATGAAGAATGATTCTAGATTTAGGTATTATAGACCATCAAATAGAACAGAATTAAATAATTTTCCTGGAAAGATAAAACCTATACTTGGTACTGAATTTGATTTTTCAAGAATAGCTGCAGATTTAATTGCTGGTAGAAGTATTAAACATAATTATTATCGTGCTTATGATAGTAGTGGTAGAATTATACCTGGTGAGGTAGGAACACATCTTTCTTTTAAAAAACCAGTACAACCATATATCTATAAAAAACCAGAAGTTGTTCCTAAAGTAGTAGAAACTCCAGTTGCTCCAGTTGCTCCAGTTCCAGTAGTAGAACCATCTAAACCTTCTTTAGTGGCAACTAATATAGATCTTGATATGTATCCAACAGGTACAGGAATGGCTTCAGATTATAGATATGGAGTTGTTTTAGAAGATGGAACTCGTAAGTTATTTAATACTAAGAAAGAATATGATGAATGGAAAGCTTTAAATAACTTAGATATAAGTAAAGCAAAAATAACTGAAGGAAAAGGATATACTACAGAGTACTATCCTGAAAATAAAAAATATGGTGGATGGTTAGAACAATATCAAGATGGTGGAGAAAAACTTCCAGAATTAAATTCTAAAATAGATGTAGCTAACTTCTATAAGAATCCTTTAAGTAATAAATACGGAATAGCTTTTAATCCTAAAACTAAAGGTTATGAGTATTATTTAAAATCACAAGATGTTGTAGATAACATTGAACCGATTCAAGAAAAAGAGAGAACTTTAGAAATTCCAAATATTTCTTCTAAGGATTTAAAAGATTTAAACAAAAAATTAAATTTTTTACCTGGAGCTCAGGATTATATAGAAATGACAAGTCCTATATTAAATCCTGAAATCAGACAGAGATTAGCTAAAGAAATGCTTTTAGATGAAGTCTCTTCTTTTTCTACTGATCCTATAACTGTAGAAGATCCATCTTTAAATATTGCTAATCAAACTTTACAAGAATTATTAAAACAAGAAGAACGTAGTAAACCTATTCCAAAATATAATTCTTTACCTAATAAACAAAAGCCAATAAAAGCTGCGTTAAATAAAAATATAGAGTTAAATCCGGTTCAGAAATATTACGCTGATAGAATGTATGAAAAGTATGGTAAGGTTATTATTACAGATAAAGCTACTAATACAACTTTTTATGGAGTTAGAAAACCAGACGGTACATGGGACTTAAATAATTTTGAAGTGTTAACTGGACAGAATCCTAATTTTAACGATATTAGTAATTTATCAGTAGAGCAGTTAGGTAAAAATAGAAGTAAGAGAGGAACTCCAATTGGTCTTTTTAGTTTACAAAGTGATAATGATATATATGGTTATCCAGGATTAAGATTAAACAATACTGGTAATATAGCTTATCATATTACATATAAAGGTCCAGATGATTTATATAGAAGTGCATTATATAACAATAGTAATATTCTAGATAACTATAGATCATACGGTTGTATAAACTGTGAAAAGCCTTCTCTAGAAGGATTATTAAAATTTGCTAATCCAAATGATAAAGCTCTTATTATAAATTCTAAATTAGGATTTAAAAATAATTTGGAATGGATAAAGAAAAATTCTCCAGAGTTATACAAAGAATTGTTTAAAGAAAAAGGTGGTCAAACAGGTTGGCTTAATAAATACAAATAATAAAGATGAAAGATAAATTTTTAAAAATGGCTGGTGTAAAGAATGAACAGGAATTCTATAAAATGTTTCCTACAGAAGAAGCATTCTTTCAAGCCTATCCTCAAGCTAGAGAAATGAAGAAAGGTGGTAATGTACCCACTAATCCTGCATTATATTCTCGTGTTAAATCTGAAATGAAACAAAAATTTCAAAGATGGCCAAGTGCTTACGGTTCGGCAGCACTTGTTCGAGAATACAAGCGCAGAGGTGGAGGATATAGAAAAGCTCAGAATGGAATGCAAATGGAGCAAATGTTTGCTTATCCGCAATATGATACTCAGGCTATGGGAAATATGCAAGCATTTTATCAAGATGCTGTAGACAATGCTAAAGAGAATGCATTTGGAAATGCTACAAGATCTTTCACTGATGCTATAAAAGTTAGCCAAGCTATGCAACCACAAGATAAAGGTGCTAGTGGTGAAAGTTCCGGAATGGATCCTCAAGCTATTGCAGGTATTGCTAAATTACTTTCTGGATTTAAAGATGGTGGTAAAATGCCACAGTGGTTAGCTGAAGCTAGATTTAAAGCTGCTGGTAAACAAGATATGATGGATCAGTATGGATATGCTTATGGTGGTGATCCAAGCTTATCATATATGAATCCTATGGTACCACAAATGGCTGCTGGTGGAGATATCACTATTCCATTAATTATGCAGAAAGGTGGAGAGCCTGATGGTGGTATGGCATTAGGACAGTTAATGTCTATAATGGAAAAAGCTAATAAGCTTAAAGAATTTATAAATGTAGAATCAGATTTGGAGCCATGGGTTAATAGTAAGATTACTATGGCAGATGATTATATAGATGCTGTAAGTGATTACATGATGTATGGTCAAGAATATGATCCTGACTTAGAAGGTGAGGAAGAAGAGGAAGAGGAAGAGGAATACACTATGGGTGAAATGGAGGAAATGAAAAATGGTGGTATTCCTCAGCGTTATAAAAACATGGGCTTTAACAAAGTTGGTGTAAAGAAGAAATCAACCAGACCAGGTAAGAAATGGATGGTACTTGCTAAGAAGGGTGATAAGTATAAAGTAGTTCATGGTGGTTATACTGGTATGAAAGACTTTAGCCAACATGGTTCTGAAAAGCGTAAGAAGAATTTCTGGAACAGAATGGGTGGTAAGAACTCTGCAAAAGCTACAGATCCTTTCTCTCCATTATACTGGCATAAAAGATTAGGTACTTGGGAAAAAGGTGGTGAACCACAGAATGCTGGATTCCAAGCTTTACCTGATTATGTACAAAATAAAATCATGGCTAACATGGCTTATGGTGGCGATATGTATGGCGGTGAAATGGACTTAACTAACGTATATGAAATGATGAAAGGTGGAATGCCTTGCTATATGTGCGGTGGTCAAAAATATGAGAAGGGTGGTATTTATATTAATCCTGCAAACAAAGGTAAGTTTACAAAACAAGCTCAAGCTGCTGGTATGGGTGTGCAAGAATTTGCACGTAAAGTATTAGGTAATAAAGAAGATTATTCACCAACTACAGTTAAAAGAGCTAATTTTGCTAGAAACGCTGCAGGCTGGAAGAAGCAAATGGGTGGTGCTGGTGTTAACATGGGTGACACTTTAGAACTACATGATGATGAAATCCAGAAGCTTATAGATATGGGTTACACAGTTGAATACTTAGATTAATGAAAAAGAAAATTAAAATTAAAGGCTTACCAAAAGCTCAGGTCGGAAATGTTCCTCCTGTTGTATTAACACCACAACAGCAGCAACAATGGTATAAGAACCAAAATATGTTTGGTACACCTCCGGCTGGACCTAAACCAACTGCATTTAATAATCCATTTAGTGTTAAGCAACCTGAATTTATTACTAGTGGTACTAAGAATCCAAATCCTACTAAGTCACTTAGTCCTTCAGGAATGGGTCCTATTACTGCTGATGATTACTATGCTAATCTAGCTGAACAAAATACAGCTGCTCCTGCAGGTACTAGATTTGATGCAAATGCTGCTTATGCTCCAGGAACACCAATGCCTTCAGATATTAATAAATCTATTCCAAATATTTCTAAAAATCCATTTTCAATGATTGGTCCAATGGTAATGGGTGAGTTAGCATTTGTTAATTCTGCTATTAATAAAATTGATCAAAGAGGTGCTGAAAGAAAATTTAAAGATCAATTTTTATCAGATAACATGTATCTTTCTAGACCAGAATCTATTTCTGGAAATAGAGGAGATTATGATATAAACACTGGTATGTTTAGACCAGATGAATATGTTTATGGTAAGTTTAATAAAATTGCCCAGATGGGTGGAGAAATGAAAAGAAAAGTTAAAATTACAGGATTGCCAGAAGCTCAGTATGGCGGCACTCAAGATAGAGATGCAGTTAACCAGTTGTATGGTAACTCTGCTTACATGATGAATATGTTCTCTCAGAGACAAGAACAGGAACCAATGCAAGAGTATAATGAAACTCTACAGCCTGATCCTAGAAGCTTGTCTGTAATTGAAGCAGAGAAAGGAGAGACACTTGTAAAGACAGGTGAGAACTCCACTATTCCTGAATTTTATAAAATTGGTGGTAAGAGACACTATGAAGGTGGTACACCTTTAGGTCCAGATAAAGCCACACCAAACAGCTTTATCTATTCAGATACAAAAGCTATGAGAATTAAAGATCCAGAAATTTTGTCAAGCTTTGGTTTAAAAGCTAAGAAGGGTGGTTATACTCCTGCTGAGATTTCTAAGAAGTTTAATCTTAATGATAAAAACTTAAGAGAGGGTTTATATGATGAACAAGACATGCTAAGAAAGAAAACTGCTATTATGAATGCAGACAAATATATTTCTAATCTTGGTAAGCTTGCTTTAGTACAAGAATCTAAAAAAGGTTTTCCTCAAGGTATTCCAGATATTGCCGTTCCATATATGGAGAAGATAGGATTAGATCCTATGAGCTTTATGCCAGATCAGTCTCAGCAGAACATGATGGATAACTATGGTAATTTACCTATGGCTCAAAGAGGTCAGCAAATTTCACCAGATTTAAAATCATTTGTTGATAGAAATATAATTACTTGGGATAAAAATTTAGGTAAGTATAGAGTTTCTATTCCTGATAACTTATCCTATGATGAATTACAGTCATTAACAAATGCTTTAAATAGATCTAAATATCAAAATGTGGTACAGAGTAGCGCTGAAAAATCAGGTAGTAAATATAAAAATTTCTATGCTGGTCTTACACCTCAAAATTTTGAATATAAGATTGTAGCTGAAAACATGGGTAAGGAAGAAGCTGATAAGTTAAGTGAAGTTGATTTACGCAGAAAAGCTTATGACATTATTGGTTTTAAAACTGAAAAAGATATTTCAAATCCTGAAATTTATAATGATCCTGAGTTCTTTAAACAATTTGCAAGTGCCTTCTATAATAAATTACCTGATGAAAAATATAGAAGACAAATGGGTGATGATGAAAAGTTTGGATTTGAAACTTATGATGCTTTTAAAAAGACTCAACTTAAACCTCAACAAGTTGTTTCTACTCCCAGAGATTTAGAACAAACTGTTAATCTTCCAGCTACACAACCTAGTAAAAAAGCTCCAATTGGATTATATCCACAGGATATAGTAAACACAGTGGGAGCTTTACAGAACTTGTATGGTATAAATAAATACATGCCAAGACAAGTGCAGTTTACTCCTGAGTATGTAGAACCTACATATTATGATCCTACTAGAGAGATAGCTGCTAATGCTGAAATGGCAAATATTGCTGCTCAGAATTTAGCACAGTTTACCGGGCCGCAAGCATTTAATGCAAGATACTCTGATGTGCAGGGTAAAGGTTTAGCTAATGCTGCTAATATCATGGGTAGATATAACAACCTTAATGTTGGTGTAGCTAATCAATTTGAAATGGCTAATAAGCAAATTGCAAATGAAGCTAACTTCAAAAATGCTTTAGCTGCTGATGATTTCTATACTAAGACAGCTATAGCTAATCAACAATATGATAATGCTAGAACACAGGGTAGAGAAGCTGTACAACAGAATATAGTTGGAGCAATGGATAATTTATTTAACACTAGATTATTAAATGAATTATATCCACAGTATTATATTAGTCCTTCTTCACTTTCTGTTCAGTATGATCCTCAAGCTGCACTTAAACTTAGACCAAAAACTCAGACTGGTGATATAGATAAACAACTTGAAAATTTCTTTCCTGGATTTGATAAATTTGGAGAATCAGAAAAGAATGCTTTAAGATCTATAATTTTAAAGAAGTACGTTGGAGATAATAGTGATGACAGTAAAGATATTTTTGCTTCAAGTGCTATTAGATCTAAGAGAAAGTAAATCTTAAAGGTTTAAGTTATTAAATTTATATTTGTTATATTTATTATAGGTTATGGCTACTTTTATACAAGGTTTAACTGATTATATTCCAAAGGCAGAGCCTTATAAACCTAATTTTGATTTTCTCAATAATGTACTTGCTACTAAACAAGCAAGATATAATAGTGCTATAGATCAATTAAGCGGTGTATATGGAAGTATTATTAATGCTGATCTTTCAAGAGATGAGAATATTGAAAGCAGAAGAAATTTTTTAAATAATGCTGAAAAGAATATACAGCAAATAACAGTTATGGATCTTTCTGATCCAAAGAATGTTGCGCTTGCACAACAGGTGTTTGAACCTTTTGTACAAGATAAAAAAATGCAGTATGATGTAATGTTTACAAAAGCTGTAAAGAAAGGTCTTTCAGAAGCTGAGTATTTAAGAAGCTCATCTGATGATGAATTAAAAAAGCAACATTGGATGGAAGGTGAAAAAGAGTTAAATTATAGACTTTTTGATTTTAAAGCAGCATCACCGGATAAAGCCTATAGAATGGCTATGCCTAAATATACACCGTATATAAATATAATGACTGCGGCAAAAGATATATTAGGTAAAGACTTTATAGATATATCAGTTGATGAAAAGAAAGGTGGCTATATTGTAACAACAAAAAATGGCCCTCTTGCTATAAACACTGTACAGCAATTACTAAATAGTAGCTTATCAACAGATTCAAGAGTAAGAGCATATGCAAATTCATTAGCATATGTAGAGTCAATGGATAGAGTTTCAGCTATAGCAAATCAAAACTATAATGGTGATATTAATCAAGCAAAAGCTGATTACTATTCATCACAAGCATCTTCATATGTTGAAAATGGTTTAGAACAACTTGATGGCTTAGAGTCAGAATTAAATGATGTTGAATCTAAGTTAGCTATGTATGATGGTAGACTTTCAAGAGGTTCAAAACTTTCAGATCAAGAGAGACTTGATTATAGTCAGTTACAAGCACAAAAAAATTTATATGAAGCTAATATAACTAGTATAAATGATAATGTTAAAAGTATAGAAAAGGCAGTAAATCAGAATGATGTAGATTTAATAGAAAGAGCATCACAAGGTATATTGGCTAGAAATATAATAAACAATGAGCTTAAAACTGCTATTAATGTTGGAGCTTATTCTAAGTATCAAAGAAAGATGGAAGAAGATCCATATGAATTTGAAAACTTTAAATCCTCTCTTGACTTTTCTTATTGGACTAAAAAGAAAGCTATAGAGTGGGCCAGAGAAGATGAACTTAAAAGAAGGGAGCAAGAAGAATTAGATGCTGCTTACAGTTTATCTCCTGTTGCAACTAATACTGAGGCTGCAGAATATGATCCATTTGTTGCAGATAAAGAAAGTACTACTCTAAGTACAAATAATTTTGCAGCTGCTGTTAAAAGTGCTGTGTCATCTTTAAATGGTATTAATAGTGAAGCTTTAAATAAAGCTTTAGCTTCTAAGGGTTACACTTATGATCAAGTTATGAATAAACCTATTGGTACTGTAGGACTTTCAAAAATAACTGATGCATTAAATGAAATTATAACTAAAGATCCGGAAGTTGCAAAATCAATGAGTAAACAATTAGCTATTTTAAATAGTAAGAAGCAAGTTGCATTTGCTAACAACGGTACAATTCAAAAGAATAATAGTGTAACCTTTCAAAATATGATAAGAAGTTCAAACTATAATGCTGTTGAAAAAGCAGTGTTAGGAACTATGTTTACTTCTGATGGGAGTCTTTTAAGTTCTCAAGCTGCTTATAACAAAACACGCGGAGCTCTTAACATGAATTATAATGATTTTAAAAATGTTTATAATAACATGTATAGAGAATATGGTGTAAACTATAATGAACAAGCTAAGAATAATAATCCTCTGTATAAACCAGTTGCTATGTTAGGAGCCGGTGGCGGAGGTGCTACTATACAATATGGTGTTTCAGGAATGGTAGATCCTAAAGAAACAAAAACAGAGTCATATAAAGCATTTAAAGAAATAATTACTACAGGTTTAGGTACAGGAACTGTTTATAAAGCTGGTACACCTTCTGAGATAAGAAAAGAATCTGATAGTGATATTTCTAAAATTACTAGCGATCCTGATTTACAAAACTATGTAAGTAATATAATCACTACTATACAGCGTGATAAAACTCCTTTATCATACACATACAATTTGATGGCATTAGGTTCAACAAAATATAATTCATTAAATATTAAACCTAATGGTGAAGATGCTTTTATGAAAGGTTTGAAAGAAAAAGATAAAGAGAAGTATGCTAAAGTATTGAGAGATGGTATAACAGTAATATTACCTGCTACAAATACAAATCTTATATCTAAAAAAGCAGCACCTAGTGATGCTGAGATTGTTTTAAATAGTTCAGGTAAGTATAGTTTTTATAGACCCGGTATAGCTAATATTACTTTCACAAAAACTCAAGAAGGTATTACTCTATCCGGTGTTATAGATAACAAACCTGTTAGTCTTCAAAACTTAGATATGATAAAAGTTAATTCTACAATTAACGCACTTAATCAATATTAATATGGTAGAATTAGGACAAGATCTTAATCCTGTTTTACAGCCAGATCCAATAAGCCCATTTAATCTTTCTGCACTGTCAGTAAGCACTGGAACTAATCCACTACCTAGTAGTGAACCATTAGTAAATACTATAGATGATTTTAGTATACCAAATGCTCCACAAGCAGTGGATTTATCAGATTTTATTTCTGGTGGTGGAACCGGTGCAACTGATCCTTATTCAGCAGTAATTAATATTGCTAATACTCCTAACTCTGAATCAGATATTGCTATCTATAATGCAAAGCCATACACTTTTGCATCTGGATATAAACAAACTAATTTTAATAGATATTATAATGATAAAGATAATTTCTATAAATTAGGATTTTCACCTTTTGCTAATAATGAAGAAACATATAATTCTAATAGATCTTGGTATGAAGATTTAGGAAGAGCAGCTTCTGGTATTCCTGGATTAGGTTTATCATTTTTAAAAAGTATATATGGTGCTGATATAGGAGATGAATATGCAGAAGCAAATGCATTATATGGTAGTACTAAAGGCGGTGTTGCAGGTTTCACTTCTAATTTAACTTTAAACTTAGCACCAGTTTTAGCAATTGGAGTTGATTGGTATATCACAAATGCCGGTTTAGCAGCTCTTGGAACTATACCTGGTTTGCAAGGTATTGCAGGTGGTGGTATAGCTGTTAAGACAGCATCTACAGTTGATAAATTTAAAGATCTTATAACCACTTTTTCTAGTGCTCAAAAGATGAGGGAAGCATTCACATTTGCGAATGTATCTAGAAATGTAGGTAATGTATTATACAAAATAACACCTTATGCTGAAACTGGAAAAGCAATTTTTGAAACTGCAAAAGCAGTGGGGCAAGGTGAAAAATTAATAAATGCAGCAAGAACTGCAAAGAATGTAGGTACATTTATAAGAGATAGTAAGCAGTTTTCTTATGCAATGGGTGAAGCCAATCTAGAAGGTGATATGTCTAGAAATGATTTTATTGATGCTAGAATAAATGAATTTATAAAAGAAAATAACTATTATCCTTCAGAAGATGAACTTGATGAAATTTACAAACTTGGAGAAGATGTAAAGTTTACAACATCAATGTTTAATATGCCTATTCTTTATTTAAGTAATGCAATTGTTTTTGATAATCTTTATAGAGGTTCAACAAAATCTTTATTTAGACCGGCAAATCAATATGTAAAGAATTTTACAAAGACTGGTGTAAGTGTTGTAATAGAAGACGGTACTGCAAAAGTTGTTAGCGGTTTAAAAGAAAATTTAAAGTTTGCAGCTAAAGGTCTTGTTCAACCACAGAAGTATGGAAAATTTGCGCTTAATTATTTTGGCGCAAACTTAGCAGAAGGTCTTCAAGAAGTTACTCAGGAAGCAATTTCTGGAGCTTCCGAAGATTATTATAAAGAGTTATACAATACTAATGAAGCTGGCGGTATTAGTATGTATATGGGTTCTTTCTATGACAATCTTAAAAAACAGATGTCAGCAGAAGGAGGAGAAGTATTTCTTTCTGGATTTTTATTAGGTGGTTTAGCAAGTGTTGGAGGTAGCGCTATTGGAGGTGCTACTGATGCTTTTACAAATCAGTATAATAAAAATTTCAGAAAAGATTATAATGATTTATACAAGAGTGATTCTGAAGCAGCAAAAGAAATAGCAGATAATATAAATCTTGCTATGAGTGATGGTTATAAAATATTTACACCGGACATAGAAAATCTTTTAGTTCAGATCAAGTTGGGTAAAGATATGACAGAAGCTAAATTAAATTATGATGAAAAAGCTTTTCATGATTTAAAAGATGCTGCTAGATTTAATGCTATTTACACTGTACTGCAGACTGGTAACTTTGATAATCTTCTTAATAAACTTGAGAACATGAAAGAATCTACAGGAGCTGAATTAAAAGAGGCTTTTGAGTTAGATGAATCTGTAACTGAAGAAGAAGCTAAAAAAGTTTTAGATGTTACAATAGATAGAGCTAAACAAATACAAAATCAATATCAACAAGTAAGCGATATACAGAATCCTTTTAATCCTTCAAGATATAAAAAATCTGAAATAACAAATCCTGAAGTAAAAAGACAATATGAAACTGAAGTTCAAGGCTATTATGGTTTTGAAGATGCAAGAAAGCAGGCTGTATTTAATGCCCATGCTGCAGGACAAGCTTCTAAAAGAATGGCTGATTTAGTTTCAAATCTTTCTAGTATTGCTGAGATAGGAAAGCTTTCATTTACAGATATAAAAAATATATTAGATATTGATTCATTAAATGATGAGCTTGATACTTTAGAAATGGAGTTGTCAAATCTTTCTGAAGCTGCTGATCCTAAATTAAAACAAATTAGAAAAGCAAAAGAAAGTAAACGTAAAGCTTTACAATCTTTTAAGAAGGAGTTTGAAAAAATACAAAGTTTAGAAGATGCATCTCTTATAGAAAAGAAAAAAGCTCTTAAGAATGCTTTTTCAAAATATCTTACAAAACTTGCTGAAGAAAATAATCTTACAGTACCATCTAATAAAATAGATGAAGCATTTGCAATGCTCTCTGATTACTATGCTCTTTCAAAAGATCTAAGAAGGTTTAATAGTAATGTGGCTGCAATGGCAGATCCTCAGATCTTCTATAATCAAGTAGCTAGAAATATTAATGTTAGAAAAGAACTTGTAACTAACATAGGTAATATTTCAAAAGATTTATTTGATAAGTTTCTTAATAGTAAGAAAGCTCAGGATCTAATTAATGAATTACATGATTTAGGCTTTGTAATAAGTCTTGAAAGTATTCCAATGCTTGATGGTACTTATGAGCAACTATATGAATATTTAACTACAGATCCAGATATAAAGTTTATTGATTTAAAATCTGGAGTAGTATTTTCAATCACTGATCCTAGATATCAAACTATTAAAGATACTGTTGAAAATTATAATGAAGAGGTAAAGAAACAAGAGGAAACTAAACCAGAGGAAACAGAAGTTGAAACTAAAACTGAAACTGAAGAAGAAACTAAGGAACCAGTTAGTGAAATATTAACTGAAGATGGTGTACCTTTAATTCAAAGTTTAGCTCAATTTAATAGTCTTCCTTTAAACTTACAAGGTCTTTTAAGATCCTCTCTTTCTCAACAGAATTCTGCTAGAGAAGCAGATGGTGAACCAGAGTTACCTTTAGATAGATTTTTAAGAACAGCTTCTTCTAGAAGAATTATTTCTAAGTATTTTAAAGATCCCAATAATGCTGCAGATATTAAAGTATATAATGAAAAGAAAAAACCTGCAGAACCAACTAAAACTGAACCTGTTAAAACTACTCCTACTCAATCTACAAATAGTAAAGCTGAAATAGAAAGAAGAACTACAAAAATAATATCTTCTGAAATTGTAGAAAAAGGAAATAGAAAAGGTCAAACAAGAACCGTAAGTCAGACTAATTTTATTGAAGATGTAGATGGTACATTACTAAGTACCACAGAGTATGAAGCAAAAGTTGGAGATACTACAGTTACACTTGGAGGTAAATCAATGACTTTTAAAGAATTTAAAGAAGAATTTCCACTAGATGAAGATTATGAAGAAATATTTGCAGATTGGCCAGATTTAAATGACGATTCAATAATTACAGTAAGAAAAGTAACAAGAACTCCTAGTAACTCAAGGTTTAAGACTGTTGTAAGTATTTTTAGCCCTGTGTTAGGGGGTAAAATGGATGTAACAATTAAAAAAGATGATGTAAAATATAACGCAGAAGTAGATGCTTTAGAGCAACCTAAGGAAGACAATATGGTTAGTTCTGCAAAAGCGTATGTAAAAGAAGTCTTTACTCAGGCTCGTGACTCTGGTAGATCAGGTTATATGAAACGGGTTCGAGAAAAACTAACTCAAGTCAAAGACCCAACTCTTACTATCAGTAAAAAATATGCAAGAGTTGTAACTGATGAAGAAGGAAATGTAACTAAAGTTGAGATAGTTACAGGTACAGGAAAATCTTTTGAGTACACATTTATGTCGGGATATACTGGTTCAGGCACAACAAAGTCTACCGCAACAAACTTTCCTACATTCATAGATGAAAGTGGTAAAGAATCTGGAGTTATGGCTCCAGAAAGACTAGGTTACTTTTTTGAATTACCCAATGATCAACCTACAGATGCTAGAACTGAAATAGAAAGAAGAAGACAAGAAGAATTAAATTGGAAAAGAAGAATTGATAATTCTAAAAGTAAAGAAGAGTTATTAAAGGTTATAGAAGATATATCGGGAAGAACGTCTTCTGATATGAGTATAGGTTTTAATGCTGCTATTGTTGTTCCAAGTCAGTTCTCTGAGGCTAAGAGAATAGCCATTCAAGACTTAAAAGATATTGAAAAATTTTTCTTAAAGGGAATCAATGCTAAATACGATGCAGAATTAGCTAGAGAGCTATATAAAGAAATAAAAGCTGGGAAGTTAGTTACAGATATGTCACCTGCCGAACAGAAAGTTGCTAATGAGTACATAACAGAAGAACTGCGAAAAAGTGTTGATGCAGAACTAACTGCTTTACAAGAATCGGTTATAGAAACTGAAGTAGTTACTGATCCATTACAACCATTCTTAGATAAAATTAATAAAGCCAATACAATACAGGATATAAACAATATAGAAGAGGAATTTTCTGAAACAGATCTAACAGATGAAGTTGATAATCTTAATGCTATGAGAGAAGCTATAGCATTAAAAAAACAAGAGCTTACTAAGTCTGTAAAGTATGATGGTATTAAACCTAAAGATGTTTTAGTTCTTGGAAATAATAAATATGGTTTGGTTGAAAAAGTTACTTCAACTAAATTAACTGTAGTACCTTTGTATGGAGAGCGTATGACTCCCGCTAAAGATGCTAATAAACGTATTACAATTTTAAAGAAAGATTTTTCAAAGATGGTAAAGTCAGTATATGATACACAAGCTAATATAGAGATTGGTGTTAAAGATGTTCCTGCTCCTTCAACAGAAGAGAAAAAGATTATTGAGACCAACTCACAAAATATAGATGACTTCTTAGACAATGAAGAAGCTACTAAAAAGCTTGAAGATGAGACTAATAATAAGTCTGAGAAAGATGTAAATAATGATTTCTTTAATAATATAGGTTGTTAATAATATGAATTGTTCACTATCCGGATTACAACAGCAGCAGTTTTACGCTAAAGTTTTTAAAGATTTATCTGTAATAACAGATAAGAAAACACCCTATAATTTAAAAGATTATATTAATCAATTTTATGAGCAAGTAGTTGCTGCTAGTAATGATACTAGTTTAGGATTAACTTACATACAATTGCTTCCAAGAATTATTGCCACTATTGTTAATAAGAATCCTAATATTCGTAAACATTTTAGAGATAATCAAATTAGTACTGATGATGTTTTAGATCTTAGAGATAGCTTTGAAGATATTGCAGCTGTAGAAAAATATCTTGCAGTAAAAGAATTAAGTCCTGAAAAAATTGAAGAGATAAGAAAAAAAGCTGGTATAGTAGGTTCTCAATTAGAAAGAGGTGCTCAGTCTAGTGTTGATTTAGAATTTCAAGCAAAGCATACAACCGGTTTTGTTACAACTGGACAAGAAGAAGAAATAGATGATGCAGGTGTACCTACAGGTGAAGCAGATCCAGATCCTGAAAAAATAGGTACCTACGCTCTTATGCGTTCTATTTTAGATAGATTAGATAGTCAAAACTTTGAGACTGCTGAAAAAATTGTAATAGAAGCATCTAACGGTACTGTAGTAAAAGGTATTTATTTAATACCTACAGATGTTGTTTTATCTAAAGGAAGAACTATAACTCAACTTACTTTTGCAACTTTAACTAGAGATGGTTATAAAAAGTTGTTTATAAATGAAAGAGGTAGAATTACAAATATTGAAGGTCAAGATCAAGCAGAAGGATCTTTTAATCCTACTATAGATTTCTTTACTCCAAATACAATTGATGGTAAAAGAGATTTTATATTTAAAGAAACCGGAGAAACTAGTTTAGCTCCTATTGATGAGCTTGTAGATAGAATAATAGAAAAGGCTGCTATTAATGGTTTAGAAATACCAGATCCAGTTATTCTAAAAAAAGAACTTGAAGAAAAAAGAAAGAAAGAGGTTGAGCTTGTAGATAAATTTGTTAAAACTTATATATCAGATAAAACTGCAAAACTTCCTTTAAATATTGTTGGTGGTAGAAAAGGTTTTATTTTAAAGTCTGATGATGGTATAAAATTATCAGAGATATCAAATGCTACTACAGATAAAATAAGTGATATAGAATTTGATAAATTTGGAAGAACTTATTTAAAGTTTGGAAAGTTTGGAGAGATTGTTCAAGTATTTCCTGAAAAGACATCAGCAGAACTTTCAAAAAATATTGCAAAACTTATAACTGATAGTAAAGTACCAGTTAATGTTAAGTTTGGCATATTGGAAAACATATATAATATCAATGATGCAAACTTTAGTATTACATATAATAATACTTCTAAGAAACCATCAATGATTATTTTTTCAGATAAAGATGAGGTTTATAATTCAGATAATTCCGACCTTGCTGATGAAGACTTTATTGCAGAAGTTTTAAGGAATGTATTTATTAATATTTCTAAAAATAATATTAATGGTACTATTATTATACCTAATTATAGTTCTGGTAAATTAGTAAAGAACAAAGTTGAGTATAATAATTTTGTAAGACAGAATAGCAGAGTATATACTGTACTACGTAATGATGGTACTATAAAAAGTTTTAATGCTAGTTTGCAGTATGAGTTTACTATAGATGCATTAGAACAAATGTATCCAACAGAAAAAAGTTTAGAAACTGCAGAGGTTAAAGAAGGAGTATCTGAATTATTTGAATCTAATCCTGAGTTAGCTAATGCTGTATATAAAGCTTTAGGGTTTACAAATAAATTTAAAGTTTCTTTAGGAAAAGAACTTGAGTATAAAGATCCTTATGCAAAAAGTAGAATAAAAGACTTTAAAAAATATGAAGTACTTAATGAAAAAGGTAAAAGTATTGGAACGGTTATTGTAGAATCTAGAGGAGCTAATACTGTAATCTTACATCCAGAGCTAAGTATTACTGGTAAAGGTTATGGCAAAGAGTTGTATAAAGCTGTTTCTAGTAATTTAAATGTAAAAATACAAGAGTGGAATGAAGGAAATATTTCTAAATCGGATTCTGCAAAAGGTATGTGGGATTCTTTAGAAAGAGAAGGCAGTGCAATAAGAATATTTGATGAAGAGCAAGGTGATAATTTTAGACAATTGACTTATAGTCGTGAAATAACCCCACAACAAAAACAACAAGCTCAACAACAATACTCTCAATACTTAGACTCTATCTTTCCTGATAGTAAAGTAAAAGATATTGTTTATCACGGAGCAAATGAACCAATTGAGGGAGATAAATTTGCTGTAAGACCTGGAGCTACAGGTAATGCTATATGGTTTTCTGGCTCTAAAAGATATGCTACTAATGTAATGAATAGAGCACCTCAACCAGAATCTTTAAGTGGTAGAAAATTAAGAGGTGATGCAACAATGTACTCTGTTCTTTTAAACATCAAGAATCCTGCCTATTTTTATGAATCAAGTGGTGCAATTTTAGCACAAAGTCCTGAAAGATTTTTAGAAGGGCAAATAGAACCACATAGATTACATGGTAATAAACAATATGATAAAAATGCAAACGATGGTGCATTATTTCATCATCCTAATTCTAAGAAACCTGCGTCATCAGACTCAGCTGACCAAGTTGTAGTATTTGAACCAGAACAAATTCACATATTAGGAAACAAACAAGACATAGAAGGATTTAAAAAGTTTACAGAATCAAAATCATTTGACCCAAAAAAAGGAGTATCTGAATTATTTAAATCTAATCCTAAATTAGCTTCTATAGGTACAGAACAACAATACTCTCAATATCTTGATACTATATTTCCTAATAGTAAAGTAAAGGATATTGTTTATAGAGCCGATAAAAGAATAAATCTTGATGAAAAAACTACTGTAGACGATTATACTCAAGTAGGAGTAAATGGAGTGTTTTACTCTTCTAATAAAGATTATGCTTTAAATTACAATAGAGAACTTAAAGGTAAAATATATTCTACATTAGTAAATTTAAAAACTCCACTACAAGTGGATAAAGATGAAATACAATATTTTGGCAGAAATAAAGATGAATTTATTAAAGGATTTTCAAATAATGATTCTTTAATTTACATAGAAGATGAAACTTTTAATACTGAAGATAAATATGGTTTTGTAAAAGAAGAAATAGTAATATTTGAACCAGAACAAATTCATATATTAGGTTCTAAACAAGATATACAAGGATTTAAAAAGTTTGTAAAGAAATCTTCTAAAGAGGTTGCTAAGGTAAAAGCTAAACCTAAAACTATAATTAAAAACCAGAATGTAAATACTACACCATCTGGCTTTAAAGGTGAGCTTAATATGGATCTTATTAATGATATTAATAAGAGTTTAAAGAGAGCCGGATTTAAACCTGTAAATACTACACCTGAAGAAATTAAAAAAATTAAAAACTGGTATGAGTCTTTAGAGGTTATGGTAGATGGTAACAAAGTAAAACTATCTACATTAATCCCGGTTAATGAAGCAACAGCTTTAACTAACTCAGATGCATTAGGATTATTTACATCTAGTGGTATTACCTTATTTACAAAAGCTGGTAATAAAGATTACACTACCTTATATCATGAAGCATGGCATGCATTCTCTCAGTTATTATTGACACCTGAACAAAAGCAAAGCTTATATAATTCTGTAAGAAAAGGTGTTAGTTATTTAGCTACTGCTACAGATAAGCAAGTAGAAGAATACTTAGCTGAAGATTTTAGAGGCTATGTATTATCTGACGGTAAAAAGATTCTTATTAAACCTAATGAGAATATTTTTCAGAAATTATGGCGCATTATAAAAACTTTTTTTACTGGTCAAACTGATATTGTAGAACCTACAGTAGTACCATTAGTAAAGGAGTTGTATGATAACTTAAGATTGGGTAATCTATTTGAGTATAAATACTCTGTAGAGAATATGCAGTTTGGTAACTTGTACAGAGGTATAGAACCAATAACTGAAGAAGATCCAGGTATTAGTTTATCAGATAGTAGATTAATTAATGAATCAATTGATGGTGCTTTTTCAGAGATTATTGACCGTACAGGATTAAATGTTTCAGCTATCTATACAGATCCTAGAGCGTTAGAATTTTTATACAATAGTACAAAGCAATATTTTCAACAAATACTAGATGAAACAATTGAAAGAGTTGAAAATGATCCAGATGGAGTTGATACTATAGATAGGAATAATATTAAAATATTACAGTATGCTATTGATAACTTTGGTGACTATAGAGGAGTAGTTTCTGGTAAACAAAAAGCAGGTGTCATTGCATACCATAGACAAAAATCTAAGTACTTAGCTTTTGAAGCAAAAGTTCTTGATCCTGAAGAAGATAAATCAGATCCAGGAGTTGATGCTTTTGACCGCACAGGTAATGATAAGTCATTAAAGGAATTAGCTTCTAAGCAAGCTTTATACATGGTTAAAAGTTTGTATCAAGTAAAAGCTAATGGAGAACCAATAAAAAATAGATTAGGTTTCAACAAGCTTGTAGAGTTTGGTAAAACTTGGAGTACTATATCTAAAGCTTTAATTAATTCTAATACTTTTGATGAGATATATAACAAACTTATAGAACTTCAAAGCAGTTTACCAGAAGTAACACAGTTATTAACAAAGCTAGGAGATCCTTCTGATTCACAAAGTAGTAATGCTAATTTTAAGCGTTGGTTAGGATTCACTCAAACTTTTAATAAAACAGTAAATCCTATTATACAACATAGACTTTCTTCAGTAAAAGATGAAGATACAGAGTCAATTAGAGTTTCAACTTTTGTTCAGAGAGCTACAAGTGACACTGTAAAGATTGTAAATAGTTTTAAATCAAAGTTTTTAACTAGCAAATCTAAATACTTAATTAGAAAAAAAGGTTCTTTACCAGTACTTAATATAAATAAAGTACTTGAAGATTTTTCATCAATTAATAGATACAATGCTTTTAATTTTTTAAATGCTGTTGGATTTTATTTAGATAACAATCCAACTTTAAAGGCAGCATTAGAAGATGCAATCCTTGATAGAAAAAGTAAAGATACATATATAGACTTAAATTATTTTATTGAGGCTCTTGAAAAGGCTAAAGAAAATAAAATTATTATTACAGATCCTATTAAATTTTTTAGAGATCCTAAACAAGGTAATCAATCAGGCGCTGTAAATAAAATTTTAGCTATTCAAGCTAGATATACATCAAGTGATTTTAATACTGGTATTGTAAATGCTGAAGGGAATGTAGAGTATGAAACATCTTTAAGAAACTCTTTAAGTCAAATTATTGATGGTCTTAATAAAATAACTAATCTTAATCAAGTATTAGAAGATCCAGAGTTTGAATATTTAAAAGTTTATCATCCTTTAATAAACCCATATGCAAAACACTCTTATATCATCAATTCATTATTTGATGAAAATGGTGAAAAAAGAAAGGATGTAATAGTTAATTTACAAAACTTAAGTGGTATTACTAGAGATATAGATGGTATTACTATTGAAGGTATCAAAACTAATAAGCTTAATAAGTATGACAAGTTTTTATTTGATATACATGCTATTATTTTAGGGCATGCACCAGAACTTCCAAGACATGCTAGTAAAAGTTCTGCATATGGACTTTCAGTAAGTAAGTATTACGGTGAGACTTCAGTTAATAGTTTAATACTACCTATTAAAGATGTTGCTAGATATGGACATGAGTCAGCAGTACCTATTATATTAAATTATCTATCTGCTGAATTAGAGAGAATTTGGTATGTTAAAAATATACCTTCTTTACAGAATGTAGATTCTCTTAAAGCAAATGGTGATAAAATAATAGCTTTTGATTCTGTATTATCTTCAGATACTAAAGAAAAACTTTACAAATTAGTTGATAGAGCACAGTCTATAGATGATATAGAATTTTCTGAAGAATTACAGAAAGATATAAATAAAGATTCTCGTGATTATTTTAACACTCAAATTAAAAATAACTATAAAATCTGGACTAAGATTAGTAGTGTTACAGGAAGTGTATTATTAAGTCCTGAAATTAGAAGTAAAATTGCTGAAGAAACTAGAATTGGTAAAGGCTTAGATAAAACTAATAGATTTGCAGTTAATGCACAAGATCAGTTAGAGTTAATAAATGAAGTTTATACTTATAACTCTTGGTTTAATAACTTTGAAACACAGTTATTTTATGGTGATGCTTCTCAGTTTAATCATAATAGAGAAGAGTTTCATAAACGTAATGCATCCATTGCATCTACCGGAGACTTTGCTATTCTAGATAACTATACAATTGATTATTTAAATAATACAAGTAATAACACTTATGCTGAAAAAGAAGGTTTACCAAAGTTAAGATTTGATAGAAATGTTAAGACTACAGTTCTTAATGATGTAGAACCAGAATCTGTGTACTATACGCACTATAAAAAATTATTAAGTGATTTTGGTGTAAGTGAAAAAAGAGCAGAAAAGATTTTAAAACCTTATAAAAAGATTACAGAGGGTGATGGTCAAGGTTGGATTACATTTGATTTTTATCGTAACTTTTTAAGATCTTTAAATAAATGGTCTGATGCTCAAGAAGAGTTATATAATCAGGTTATTAATGATCCTGATTCTATTGATCCTAAAAAAGTTTATGAATTTTTCCCAGTATTAAAGGCGAGTTATTATGGTCCTTTAAAGACAGAAAAATTAAATGTTTCCGGATTACATAAGTTTTCATTGATGCCTTTGATTCCTTCAGTTATTAAGGACACCAATTTAGAGCAGTTCCATAAGCAATTACTTGAGCAAGGTATATCTTATGCATTATATAAGTCAGGTAGTAAGATTTCTAATATTACATTAGAAGATGGTACTATTCCTAGTATGTATGTAGATCCTAAGAAGCGTGAATTATATACTGGTGAGTATCCTATTAATGGTATTAACTTAAACTTCTTTAAGAATCAGTTAGATATTGCTCCATACTTTAAAGGTAGTGTTACATTAGCTTCTCAGCTACGTACAATTATTGAAACTAACCTTTATGAAAATGGTAAACCATTAAAGAAAGAATATGAGTCTATTATAAAAAATTATGAGAACTCAATAAATAGATATGTAGAGTTTTACAAACAAAAACTATTTAAAGAAGTTGGATTAGAATTTAATGTTGAAGGTAAGTTAATTAAAGGTGATCCAAAAGATTTAATTAAAGCTATTCAAAAAGAATTAATCCGTTTAGAAGTTCCTGAACATCAAATGGATATTCTAGATGTAAATGAAGATGGTAGTTTAAAATATGATTTTGATAGTATTATTAATTCTAATGCTATTGAAAAACAATTAGTTGCAATTGTTGAGAGAAAAATTGTTAGACCTAAAGTAAAAGGTGAACAGTTAGTACAAGTATCTGGATCAGGTTTTGAGAATCCTAAGTTTACTAATCCATCTAAAGAAGATCTATTAAAGTATGGTACTAATGGTCTTGCTTTTTATAATATAGTAGATGGTAATATCAGTCCAATGCAAGTGAAAATTGCATTACAAGGGGACTTCTTAAAACTTTTAACAACCACTCATACTGATGGTAAAAAAGTTGGCACTATAGATAGACTTAATGAGATGTTAAAAGATGAAATCTGGAGGTCTAAAAATGTTAGTGCTATAAGAATGATAGGTGTACGTATTCCTGTACAGGGTCTTAACTCTATTGAATACATGGAAGTTGGTGAATTCTTACCTGCAGAAGCCGGATCTATAGTAATTGTACCAACTGAGCTTGTTGCTAAATCAGGTGGTGACTTTGATATTGATAAGTTAAGTATATTAATGCCTAATATTAAAGTTAAAACTGAAGAGTTAGAAACATTAGCAGCTGAGTATCCAGAACTTGATTTATCATATATAATTGAAAAAAATGCAACCATTACTACAGATGATCAAACACTTATAGATATTGAAAACAATATCTTAAAGTCTATGATTTCTATAATGCAGATCAAAGAAAACTTTGTACAACTTATTACTCCTAACGAAACAGATATAGTTAAGCCTATAGCTGATGACTTAGCAAAATATAATAGAGAGTATAATCCAAAAGTTAAAACTAAGTTTCAAAATCCTTCTTTTACTACTATATCTCCAACAAGAATTTTTGAAACGGAATATAATTTATATAAGCATGAATCTAATAACATTGGAAAATTAACATTAGGTATTGGTGCTGTATCAAATAAGTATTCGGTTATTCTTAACCGTGTTGGTGCTTATTTAAATGAAAATTATAATTTCTTAGATAGCAAGGGTAAAGTAGTAAAAGCTAAAAATAGAATTTTATTTAAGCACAATAAGATTGAAGGTAATAAAATATCTTTATCTAATCTTAACTTCAAAGATTCTGCAATCTATATTTCTGATGTAATATCCCAGCTTATGAATGGTTGGGTAGATATTGAAAAAGATGCTTGGGTATTTGATATGAATGCTATTTACGAGTTAACACCAACATTATTATATATGCTTCAAGCTGGTGTTGATGTTGAAACAGCTGCGTATTTCTTATCTCAACCTTTAATTAGAGATTACATAGGTACATATAGAGTACTAACCGGTATGTACACTAAATCATTAGATGATTCTGATGATAGTGCAAAAGGTATAGGATTTTTAAAATTTAAAGCAAAAAATTATGTACTTAACAAATACGGATTTTTTGATGCAGATCATAAGAGAGAGCTAAAGAAAAAGATAAGTGATAATTTTTTAAATAAGGTATTATTTAATACTAACACTTTAAAAAATCCAATTGGCTCAAGAAAATCTATACCTTCAAGTGTAGATCTTATGATGAAAGCATATAACATATATGCTATCTCTGATAACAATATAAAAGATATTGTAAGAAATTATGACACAAGAAGTCCTTTAGCTAAACTAGCTTTCTTACATTTCTTAGAAATAGAAGATCAAGCTAAAGTAATGCGTGAAATTTCTTCTTCTACAAATGTTGATACTAAAAAATCTGGTAACTTATTCCAGGCAAAGAGTAGAATTAGTAAGCTAGAGGAATTAGAAGGCGGTAATAGTTTACCAAAAGAAGTTGCTATTAAAATAGAAACTGAGTCTCCTATTTCTGCATTCTTTATACAGGATTACATCTTAAATGTATTTATGGATTACTTCCCATTAAGAGCAAGTGACAAGATAAATACTTATCTATCTGATATAGTTAATAATAATTATAATGATATATATGAAGCATATGGAGATGTTGATACTTTTATTGATCTCTTTAGAAATGATTTATTACAATTTATAATTCAGAATAGTATTGGCTCTGTAGATATAAATACAATAGCTAACTATAAAGGATATGCAGTAAATGATTCTATTGATGTAGAAAAAGTAAAAGGACTTAAAAGAAGTGCTGTATATTATGAAGGTAAAATTTATATTGATAGAGTTAAGCTACGTGAAGAATATAATAACAAAACTTATTCTAAAGCTGCTTATGAAGAAACCGGTTTAGCTAAATTACCAGCAGATAAACGTACTGATGTTGTACCTTTATTTAGTTCTGAAAAACAGTATGCAGCTTTTGTATTAGAAAGAGAGTATTTGCGTGCTACTAGAGAACAAGGAAGTTTTACAGATGATATATATGAGCAAGGTCTTGTTGAAGATGCTTTACATAATGTATATAATCTTAAGAGCATGTTCTTTGGTACTAATAGTTTCCCAGATAAGTATGAGTTTATAAAAAATCTTTTAGAAACTTCTAATTATACATTGTTTGATTATCTTGTTTATGATTCTCAACAAATTAAAACTGGAACTAAAAATGCAATTATCAAAAATCTACGTCTTATAGGTGATACAAAAGATGCGGACTTTTTAGAAGACATGAATGCTCAGTTTGAAGAACTATCTGATATAAATGTAGAAAAGAATCCTGACCCTATTATTAATAGAGAAATTTCTGAGTTCTTTAATAAGTTATCAATCTTTGGATTTATGCAGTCAGGTATGAATAAGTCATATCTAAGTTTTGTACCTATACTATCTAGTAGAAACTTTAAGGATATTATCAATACTAATATTAGTGAGTTCTCTAAAGTACTAGAAAGTGAAAAAGGTAATACCGCACTTTATAGATACTATACTAAGTTTAATGAGCAGAACTCTAGAAACAATACTACCAAGTATAGATTTAAAAATTATGTTGTAGATAACACTATTAGTAAGATGGGAAATGAAATTCCTAAACTTCCAGAAGGTACATCTTCAACATTAACACCTAGAGTATATACTTACAAATATACTAAAGCAGCTACGGTTGGTTTAATTAATAAGTATAGTGAAATTGTAGGTGTTTATAGCGCAGCTAAAGATGGTACAGGAACTAATATGTTAAACACTGATACATATTTAGGAAATGCATCTAAAATAAAGGGTACAACTATAGGACTTCCAATTTTTGAATCCTTTGTTGGAAAACCTAAGTATTTAGATTATGCTAACCATGCTGATAATATGAAGTTAGTTGAAGATGTTATCACTCATCTTAAAGAACTTTATGATAATGGTAAAACATTACTATTTAACACTGAAGGTTATGGAATTTTAGATGAAAATCTTAATATTGATAGTATTGCTTATGCACAGTTATTTAAAGAATTATATTATAATTTTGGATATTTAAACCCTGTATTTGCAAAAGATCCTAAATTTATGGAGTATATTTATTCTGTACAACCTATAAATCAAGCTTTTGATGCGGAAGATTCTGCTCCAGATACGCAAGATGATGTTGTAGAAGAAAAAGAAATATCTCTTATAGATGGTAAAGTGTATCCTGTTTCTGCTATTAATTCTCAAATGTTAGAAGAAATGGGTTATGATGAAGATGGAATTAGTGATATACTTGAAGAAGCTTGTAAAAAATAAATTTAATGGCAACCTGTCCTATAAAATCAGATCCTAATTTTCAAAGATTAGAAAGAATCCAAGGTACTAAGATGGCTTATTATCTATGGGATAAGTTTGAAGGGGATCCTCCAAAAACAGTTTATTATAATGTTTTAAATAAAAAGAGTAAATCCTTACCACTGAATCCTAAATTCTCTGCAGGGATAAATAAAATATTGGTGGATTATCTTAAAGCTTTAAATATTAGATTAGAAACTGGAGATGTAGCTGATGCTGTATTAAACAATATTCCGGGTAATCCTTTAGCAGGTTTTGATATTTTACAAAAGTATTTAGCAATTAGAGATGGTTCTGAAGATGTTTTACCAAAACAAGTTGCTAATATAATGTTAAGCTTCTTAGGTAAGAAGAGTGAACTTTATAATAATTTTTGGTTTAATATTAAAAGCTGGTCTAAGTATAAGGAGCTTTATACAAAGTATAAAGATAGATTAGAGCAAACTGCAGAGTTAGAAGATATTGCCACTAAAAAAGATTCTACATATTTTGAAGATCAGTATACAGATAGAACTTTTAATTCTACAGCTCATAAACAAGTTATAGTAGATTTTATAGAGGAAGGTTTAGTTGATTTTTATGGAAGAGATCTTACAACTTTTGTAAGAAGTGAGAGAGGTAATCCTGATATTGATAAAGCATATTTTGAAAAGCGTGGTTTTAAATATAATCCTTATGATAAAGAATCAACTGCTTTAAAAAAACTTTGGTATAGAATACATGATTTCTTTCTATCTCTTTTTAGAAGAAAGTTTGATAAACTAAGTCAAGTAGATTTAGAAGACAGAGTTTTAGATTTAGTTGATGATATATATAAAGGTAATTATAGAATATTTACAAGAGGTGTAGAGAAAGTTGGTGACTCTTTACTTGTACCTGATGCAAATGATCCCACTAATTTTAAGCAATTAGAAATTAAAAAATATAAACAGACACTATCTAAAGATCCAATAGCAAAATCTATTATAGATTGGATGACTAATAATCCAGAGATGGGTTATAAAT
>Ga0315903_10002643_pt1 | contig 25956 bp, 26 predicted proteins | sample LakEriMetagenome_7_FD_203524 | JGI IMG/M metagenome (GOLD analysis project Ga0315903, IMG submission 203524) | Freshwater fungal communities from buoy surface, Lake Erie, Ohio, United States - Buoy 2 MA119 | ecosystem: Environmental > Aquatic > Freshwater > Lake | place: USA: Lake Erie, Ohio... | reverse complement strand
TATGGGAAAACGTGGTTACTTCGTGTAACTCCTGTAATAATAAGAAGGCATATCATCTATTAGAAGATATTAATATGACCCTCTTGAAAATTCCAGCGGCACCTACTATATTTGAATTATGGACTAGGCAACAAAAACGACTACACCACTAAACAAGGATAAACAAATGGTTACGGAAGAGCAGATTCAGCAACATTATGAAAAGTTTATGGAGTACATCAAGGCTGATTCAAGAGCAGAACAGCTAATTAAGATGTATGAAGACTTTACTACAGAACTAGTAACAGCTCCTGCATCAGCTAAGGTATTCTACCATAATGCGTTTCCAGGTGGTTATATTGACCACGTACTACGAGTAACGGAAACGTCTTTACAGATTGCGGCACAGTATAAGAAAATGGGTGGTACTATTGATTTCACCAAACAGGAACTTATATTTGCTGCACTCCATCACGATTTAGGTAAGTTAGGAAACCCCGACCAGGGCCCGTATTATCTTGAACAAGATTCTGATTGGCATCGTAAAAATCGTGGTGAGATGTACAAGCACAACGAAAATATTCAGTATTTTACTGTCACGGACAGAGCGTTGTTTACCCTACAGAAGTATGGTGTTCCCGTAACAGAAAAAGAATGGTTAGGTATTAAGTTATCGGATGGTATGTACGAAGATTCTAACAAAGCATATTACAAATGTTTTGTTCCTAACGCAATGAAAACAAACCTTCCATATATTCTTCATTGGGCAGACCATATGTCCTGTAGAACGGAAGGAGATACTGCAAAATTTTAATATTGTATAATATAACCGTTCAAAATCACTTGGACGGTTATATTTATATTAGACCCGCACACAATGTGGGGTCATTCACCCGTGACGCTCAATACTGAGGTCACACAACATAGGAGGTCATTTTATGACTCATTTAGTATTTCGCCCATTCGGGTCAACGGTTTTGAACAATAGGGAAAACTTCATCAGTACATTTGACAAAATGTTTGATGAAATCACCCGTAGAGATTTTCCCGAACTCTTTCAACATTGGGGAGCAGAACCTTTTGGAAAGTCCGCATATCCAAAGGTGAATGTAATTTCACACGATGATTCTGTGACGATTGAAGCAGAACTCGCCGGTTACAAGAAGGATGAAATTGATATTGAGGTTAAGGAAGGTGTCTTGACCATTTCAGGCGGCGCATCGCAATTGAACGAGCAAACTGATAAATCCGTTTATCTACTTCGTGAACTGAAACGTAGTTCGTTCAGTCGTTCATTTAAGCTCGGTGACCAATTGGATGCCTCCGATGTAGATGCACAATTCAATAATGGGTTACTTACGGTTACAATCCAAAAATTGACTAAGGAGCCAGCTAGTAAAAAGGTTACGATTAAGTAATTCACACTTTAACCAACAGGAGGTTTGTATGTGCTGTTGTTTAGTTTGTAAGTGTAGTTGCTGTATTAACCACATAGCCGATTAACCAGGAGGTGATTCTCATCGGTTATGTCTGGTATCCAACCTTAATTTAGGAGATAGACTAGAAATATAACGAGCCGGACTGGTTCTTACTGGTTCGGTTCGTTTTTCTTTTTGGAGAATATATGAGTAAATATTTTAACTTTAAAACACTGGTTTCATTTACTGCACTCACAATCGCAGGATGTGCAGCACTGTTTTCAGTAACGGGTATCGGTACCTTGTTTGCTGGTGCAGCTGTATCCGCAATGGTAATGGCTAGTGCTTTGGAGTTAGGTAAATTGGTAGGGATATCATTTCTCTACAGATATTGGACAGAAGTTCCTAAAGCATTAAAAGCATATTTGTCGGTCGCAAGTATCGTATTGATTATCATTACATCAGCAGGTATTTACGGATATCTATCGTCTGCATATGCCAAAGTTGCAGCAGACCCACTAAAGATGAACGCAGAAGTACAGATATTAAATTCACAAGCGGAGACAATTGATGAAGAAATCAAACGTAAAACGCAACGACTTGACCAGATTATTTCACTCCGTGGTCAACAAGAAAATCGAATTGATGACTTAATTGCAAAAAGCACTACGGGGTCAAACACTACAATTCGTAATGCTCAGAACCAACTAACGGAACTTACCAGAACGGCAAATACGTTACAACAAGAAATAAACCAAGCGTCAGCACGCCGTGATTCTTTACGTGCAAAAAGTTTGACTACGGATGTAGCAATCACCACAAATTCAGATATCGGAACGTTCGTATACATTTCACGTGCAATCGGCGTTCCACTAGATACTGTGGTCAAATGGTTTATATTGATTATTGTATTGGTATTCGACCCATTGTCTATCTGTTTAGTTCTCGCATATAACTTTTTAATTAAAAGAGAAGAAAAAGAAATATCTATGCCCGTAGAGACAAAGGTTGAACGAGAAGAAACTCCAGTATGGGCGGTATACGGGGATACAACTGACCAACCCACAAAAACAGAAAGCTCAACAGACACACCGTCCTCGGATATACCAGTAGAGGCACAAAACGACGATTATTTTAAAAATCATAGATTATTTAAAGGGACTTGACAAACGCCATAAATTAGTGTATATTTAATATAACTCTACTTGGAGGCTTTGTGCCTATTAATGTCGGTTATTGTTGTATTAATACATTATTAAACAAACAAGGTATTACTACTGGTCGTGCAATGCGTAAAGCTACTTTTGAGGCTAAGGGCCTTAAATACGTCTCTGAACTCGCTCTCGCTAATGCCAAAGACCTTCTAACAATCCTTAAGTGGAACGCTGATAACGGAATCACCGTATTCCGTATGGGGTCTGGTATCTTCCCGTGGGGAACTGAATACAAGGCTACGAGCCTCCCCGACTACTTTGCTATTGTCAGTACACTTAAAGCAGCTGGTGACTATGCTAAGCAGACTGGCCAACGTATCACCGCACACCCAGACCACTTTGTAAAGTTGGGGTCAACCAATCCAAAAGCTGTCGAGAATTCTATCAAAGATTTGGAACTGCATTCCGAAGTATTTGACTATATGGGACTAGATGCAACTCCGTACAATGCAATCAATATTCACGTGGGTATGAACTTCTCAGAAGAGACTGCTCAACGGTGGATTGATAATTTCCGCAGGTTGTCACCAAATCTTCAAGCACGTATGGTGGTCGAGAACGACGACAAAGAAAATTCATTCTCTATCATTCAGTTGTTTACCTATCTACACGCAGAGCTGGGTATCCCACTTACGTTTGACTATTTTCATCATCAGTTTCATCCCGATGGATTGACTACCCAAGAAGCTGCCGAACTCGCCGCCGGTACATGGCCGGAAGGTATCACACCCCTGTTCCATTATAGTGAAAGTAAAAATGTTAATGAGAACGTTACGGGCAATCCTCGTGCTCACGCTGATTATGTGTTTTCTCGTATTGACGATTTTGGGCTCACGTTGGATGTTGACCTCGAAGCAAAAGCTAAAGAACTAGCTCTTTTCAAATATCGAGAATTAATATGACATTACTACTTGACATTATATCAGGAATTGTGTATTTTATTATATCACTACTAATAATCACAGTTATTTGTATTGTGTATTTAGTTTCCATACTCGTAGTTTTATTTAATGAACTTATCAATTATATCAGACACAAATTCAAATGACCCCACTTATTTCTTTTGCAATCACAACGCATAATGAAGGTGAGTATATTCGTGACCTCCTTGACCAGCTGATTCCACACTGCGAAAAGACGGGTGATGAAATCGTGGTTGTGGATGACAATTCTACTGATTCATTTACCTGTTCTATGTTGTATGATTATGCGGACAAGGATAAGATTCAATTACATCAGCATGAACTGAATAACGATTTTGCAGGACATAAAAATTACTTGAACGCATTGTGTAATGGTGAGTATATTTTCCAAGTAGATGCAGATGAAAAGTTTCACGAAAATCTACTGACGTACCTTCACGACATCGTAGACAACAATAAAGGAATAGATGTATTTTTAATTCCTCGCGTCAATATTGTGAATGGACTGACCGAAGAGGATATTCGCCGTTGGGGATGGCGGGTGAATGATAAGGGATGGGTAATGTTCCCCGACTATCAGACCAGACTATACCGCAATGATGATTTCATTTATTGGGAAGGAAAGGTTCACGAACGTATTGTTGGATATAAAACAATGGCACCTTTGCCAGATGAAGAAGAATGGTGTCTGTATCACATCAAGGACATTGAACGTCAACGCAAACAAAACGATTATTATGACACAATTACACGGTAAACAAGCACTTACGTATGATGATATTCAACTTATCCCATCGTTTTCGGATATTGAATCTCGTCAGAATATTGACCTTACCACCAAACTGACAACTAATTATAGCATTAGGGTTCCGTTCGTTGCATCTCCTATGGATACTGTATGTGATAGTGAGATGGCAATCGCAATGGCAGAACTTGGTGGTATTGGTTGTATTCACCGATTTATGACACCCGCAGAACAAGCATACGAAGTGTCGTATACCAGTAAGAGTGTAAAGAATAAGGACTGGTGGACACCGCACGTTATGGCGGCAGTCGGAGCAAATGGTGACTATCTGGAACGAGCACAAGAATTGGTCAGAAACGGAGCCAACATCATTTTGATTGATGTGGCTCACGGATATCATAGTTTTGTTCGTGAAGCAATCGGTAACCTAAAAAAGAATCTTCCGTCTAACGTAGATATAATCGCAGGAAATGTTGCAACGGGTAAGGCGGCATTAGCATTACAAGATTGGGGAGCAGATGCAATTCGTGTTGGTATCGGTGGTGGTTCATTATGTACCACCCGTATCAAGACGGGATTCGGTGTTCCAAATGTAACGTCACTTGAAGATTGTGCTCGTCAACTCTTCGTTCCAGTTCTTGCCTGTGGTGGAATCAGAAATAGTGGTGATATTGCAAAGGCACTTGGTCTTGGAGCGAGTTCGGTGATTCTCGGGTCACTTCTAGCAGGAACAAAAGAAGCACCCGGCGCTATAATTGAAAAGTCAAATGGACTATATAAGCGGTATCGTGGAGCCGCATCGTTGGAAACGAAGAGTGTTCACGGACAAGCAACACGGAATGTGGAAGGAGAATCAACTATCGTACCTTTTAAGGGAAAGGTAAAGTTCGTCGTGGATGGACTTACAGATGGATTACGGTCAGCACTATCCTACGCTGGTGCACGAAATCTTGAAGAGTTCCGTCCAGAATATGTGGTAGTCACCAATGCAGGTATGGCGGAGGCAAGACCACACTTACTATAACCGGAGGAAATATGAGAAAGATTTTTATTATCTCATTTATGTTGGTTGCAGTACTTGGTTTTAAGTCAGTCAAAGTAATTTATGTACCAGATGGAAGTGTAATGTCAAAACCCACACCAATAGAACAGTTTATGGAACGTATTGCGGCCATTGAAACGCCAGGTGGTGGGTATCACACAGTAAATAAATATGGAATGATGGGACGGTACCAGTTTAGTTTAGAAACAATAAAAGCAGTCGGTATTAAGGTTACCAGACAACAGTTTTTACGTAACAAAGAGTTACAAGATACCGCCATGGTTCGCCTTATGAAAATGAATGAACAGGAATTGTCGGGATATATTGAACGTTATGACGGACGTACAGTAAAAGGTGTAAAGGTTACTCGTGCAGGAATTTTAGCCGGCGCACATTTTGCAGGTGCAAACGGAGTTAAGCAATTTCTAACAAATGACAATAACGTTGGAACAGTAGATGGGTTTGGAACATCGTTGCGGCAGTATATGTCATATTTCAGTAAATTCAATTTACCCCCAGTGAGAGGATAAGATGTTAGTATTTTTTGTAGTAACATTGTTAGTTCTTATCAGCGTTTTATCATATATTTGTTGGAATCTCCTCCGACGAAATGAGGAATTGGAAGAAGCAATCAATTTATTCTATGCACGTACTAACGCAACAGTACGATATATGAGATTTTTAGATGAACGCCAGATGTTTGAACGTGACGATGAAGTAGGTGAAACATTTAAATTATTAGTTGAAACCGTAGATAAACTCTACGCATTCGTCACGGAGATTACAGATGGTGAAAAAGAAGAAGGTAGCATCGAATAAAGTTTATTTTTCAGAGGAAACAGAAAAAGCAATAATTGCATACAATAAATCAACTGACCCAGATAAACGGGAACAAATATTTAGAAGTAAAATACAAGGACCACTTGATAAGTTAGCAGAGAATGTTATCAATCGGTTCAAATTTCCATATATGGAGGGTACCTTCGACGAAATCAAGGCGCAGGTAGTCTCCTTTCTGGTTATCAATCTACATAAATTTACAGAGGATAAGGGTAAGGCGTTCTCATACTTTAGTGTAATCGCAAAAAATTATCTTATATTACACAACAATAATTCATATAAGGAAGAAAAGCGAGTATTATACTTCTCAGACCAAACCGAAGATTCTTTTAGTTTAGAAGAAATGCTAGTGGTGGAACCAGAAACTCGGGATTCATCGGTCGATATGAAAGAATTTTTAAAATTATTGGTAGAGTATTGGGAATTTAATCTTGACCGTTTTTTTAAAAAGAAACGTGACCGTGAAATCGCAGCAGCCATAGTTAAGTTGATTGAACGTATAGATAATATTGATAATTTCAATAAAAAAGCCCTATACCTGATGGTTCGGGAAATGACTAATTATAAGACTGCCCACATTACCAAGGTCATTAACAAGATGCGACCACAAATATTGAAGATGTTGGGGGAATTTAGACGGTACGGACATTTATCCGACCCAACCTCCTATTTCTCGTATAAAAAATAAATCCTATCTATTTATAGTATAGGATTTTAGGGGGTCTTTATGGATATCAATTCCGAACTGTATGATGGGAAAAGTCTAGCCGACTTATTTACAGAAATACACAAAAATACTGACAGTAAGCGAGCTCAAATCAACTCGTTTATTATGAAAATGGTCCAACTCATCCGTACTCCAGAAGATGCGGCTGTGATTGGACCAATTGTGCAGGGATTTTTGGAAGTCAACGTCAAAAACGACGAACATCTAGTGCGTGTGGCACAGATTGCTCAACGTATCGTGTCAGTTGGTGTTAAATCTAATGCATCTCTAGACGGTTTACTATCGGAGTCGGAGAAAGAGGCACTACTACAAGATATTAAAGTAGAAATTCAAGACCTTCAAGAAGATGTGAAAGACTTGGATGATGTTTTCGCAGAGAAATAAGTATGAGAAATTACGGACAAATTCCATATAATGTTGACGTAAATCAACCTGGAGCGTCCGCATATCCACGGTTCTCTGTGTACTCTCCATTTCCATACCAAGAAGCAACAGTAGAACAGGTTATCATAAATGAAAGTAGCACGGGATATGCACCCGACGGTAGTAACGTAGGACGTATCAGAGTACGATTTATTCCAGAGGAAACGAACGTTCCAATAGATGATTTGAATACGGCTATGCCAATGGATACCCGCATGACAGAATATCCGTTGGTCGGGGAAACAGTAATAGTAATGCAATTTCTTGGTAATTACTATTATTTTAGAACTGTGGGGATATCCAACAAGATAACCGAAAACTCTAATCCAGGATTATCTAAGCGACTATCACCACAACCTACGAGTCAACAAAAAAGTCAAGCAGCACAGATAGCCGCACAAGGTGGACAGGCATATCAAATATCTACTATTACGGAAGAAAAGGTATTAGGCAAAGAATTCAAAGAAAATCAAACAGTTCGCCGGGTTCGGTCTAACGAAGGTGACCTAATCACGCAGGGAAGATTTGGTACCGTAATTAGATTGGGGTCAAGTTTATTCAGTAACCCTGCAACAGACGACCCCAAGCCAAATCTATTACTGACGGTCGGCCAACGAGAAAACGCAGCAACGTATAACGGTGTTAATCAAATGTACTCACTGGTATATGAAGATATTAACGACGATGCGTCTACACTATGGATGGTATCTGACGAAATAGTAGAATTTAGTGCAGCTACAGAAAAAAGTCAATCGGTAAATAAGGCACACCTACGTTCGTCCGAAATACCAAAAACCCAACCACACTATTCTGGCGCACAAATTTTCGTAAACTCAGATAGAGTTATTTTAAACAGTAAAGTTAATGAAATTTCTCTATTTTCTAATACAGAAATAAATCTAAGTGCATTAGGTAGTATTACGGTAGCGTCAGAACGGTCAGTGTTCCTTAGTTCAAATATTGATATCACTTTGGACGCTATGGACGATGTGTCTATTTTTGGTAAAAGAATATCGTTAGTTTCCCAAGAAGATTTTTCAAATAAAACGTCCAGTAACTACTCAATTCTTGGAAAAAAGATATTTATAGGTACGACAAATGACCCATCAGAACCTATGGTTCTGGGTGCGTCTTTGTCCCAGTTTTTACAACAATTAATTAATATATTTACAACACAATTACCACTTACCACTGTACAAGTAGGACCAACAGGAACAGGAACGGCATTTTTCTTACCACTTATTACGGCATTAAAAGTACTACAGGCAACCCAACTCGGTATTACTCCACAAGGTGCAGTGTTCAATAGTTCAGATAACTTCGTAACCAAGAATAATTCTGTATGAGTATATTATCGGAAGCAGAACAACGAAAAAAAGTACTGGAATCATTATTACCAGACCGTTTATTTTCTGGGTCTATCGAAGATGTTCAAAACAGAGTAAACGAAACGGTTACTCAATATGAACAACGGATTCCACAAATTCCAGAAATACCCAGTATTGGGTCATTAGTTCCACGATTAGTACCACCGATTCCTAGTTATGCAGAAATCAAAGAATTGGTATATAACAAAATTAAAGAAGTGAAACAAAAGGAGCAAGAAGCATTTATAGAATCACAACGTTTACGAGTTGATGCGGCAAAAGATTCGTTTCAATATCGGAATCAAATTATGCAGACCAAACAGGCTACGGAAAATATCAGTAACGTACTTGGACGGTTTAATAACAGATAGAGGATTAAAGTATGGATAAAGCATTGTTCAAAGCATATGTACGGGAACTTGTAAAAGAAATGGTAGAAGAAGAAGTTAATAAAGTTTTACCAAAACTTTTAGGCGAAGCAATTGGGGAAATTAAATCCTTAACAGAAGGTAAGGTAGAAACTTCCAAGAAACCCAAGATTCCCCGTGCACAGTTAGCAGAAATGATGGGACTACAACGTATTGGGGATACGATTACAGCGACCACTTCTAATTTAGGCAGAGTTATGCCAACCCCACCACAAGGAATCACCGAAGACGACCCGGTGTTTCAAGCAATTAACAAAGATTACTCTGCGTTAATGAAAAAAATGGGAATGAGTAAGTAATATGGCACAAAAATTCGTAGGTATCACGCTACCAATTCGTATGGGCCAAACAGGAATGTTTGAACAGTCCACGACATTGTTAACTCAAACAAAATCAAACTTTCAAAATTTGATTTTAACCAAGAAAGGTGAGCGTCTTAGTCAACCTGACTTGGGATGTGACCTATGGAAAATTTTATTTGAACCACTTACGGAAGACACCGTTGAACAAGCACGACTGTCGGTTATTGATGCAGTAGATAAATGGTTACCATATTTAGAAGTAACAGATTTTACAATAACACCAACGCCCGACGCAAACGTATTAAATATTTCATGCAGATACGTGTTTAGAAATAACCCAAATGTAACAGATACAGTTGAAATATCAGCGTCCGAGACCGGCGAACTATCAAGAAATCTTAATGCGGAAAATCTTGGATTTACCACACGAACTGGTCAAGAATTTACTACTACGACTGGTCAAATACGTAGAAGAAGAGGGTTTTTTCCATATGTCGCAGAATTAGCAGACGTAAGTAAGGAACCAATTACTACAATACCGTAAGTACATTTTAGGAGTCAGTAATGGCCACCACACAACCAATTAATTTACAACCCCGTCCAAACGTAAAACAGATTAATTATCTTGCAAAGACGTTTGGCGACTTTAGACAAAATCTTATAGAGTTTGCAAAGGCCTACTATCCAAACACCTATGCAGACTTTAATGAAACGTCTCCCGGCATGATGTTTATTGAAATGGCATCATATATTGGTGATGTTCTTTCATTTTATATTGATAACTCATTTAAAGAAAATTTACTTGCGTACGCAGAACAACAAGAAAATGTTGTCACCATTGCGCAGTTTTTAGGATACAAACCAAAATTGACAGCCGCAGCATCAACTACGGCAACATTATACCAATTAGCACCTGCCATCGTACAAGATGGGGTATATATCCCAAACCCAAAATATCTTTTAAAGATAAAAGCCGGAAGCGCATTTTCTACTAACGGTCCAAATGTAGTACAATTTCGGTTGACGGAAGATGTGGATTTCACAACAGTTACCGCAGAAAATTACGTGATAAATACTTTAGCAAATGGTAACCCACAGACATTTATTGTAAGCAAACCGGCTAAGTTAATTGCAGCAGAAGAAAAAACCACTACGTTTACATTTGGAAGTCCACAAAAATTTACTTCGGTTACACTACCAGATAGTAATATTATTGGTATAAAAAGTATAGTGGATAGTGATTCAAATCCGTGGTATGAAGTAGATTTTCTAGCTCAAGATTTGATAATGGATGATGTTGATGTTATTGGAAATGATGAAGTAGGAACGTTACCAAGTGCAAAATTACGACTCAAAAAAGTATCACGTCGATATGTTACTAGAGTCAATAGAAATATGCAAACCGAATTGGTGTTTGGGTCAGGAACATCAAATGATGCCGAGTTAAATCTTACCTTGGATTCTCGTCAAGTGGCAAACCAACAATACGGGAGTACTATTCAAAATTTATTGGGTAATGTTGCATTAAATAATGTAAACTACCTAAACAGTAATGCGTACGGATTGGCCCCGGCAAATACGACACTCACAGTTACGTACTGGGTGGGAGGAGGCACCGCAGGTAACACACCATCCAACACAATAGTAAATGTAAATAATCTAATTCTACAAAACGACACAACGCAGTATACATCTGCCGAATCTCAAACGTTTGCCGCGGCCATTAGAAGTATGACCATCACCAACGACGACCCCGCAACAGGTGGGGGCGATGCTGAGTCCGTCGATGAGATGAGACAAAATGCGTTAGGATTTTTTAATGCGCAAAATCGTGTAGTTACTGTTGAAGACTACATTACACGAACGTATTCACTTCCATCAAAATATGGTCGTATTTCAAAGGCATTTGCAATTCGTGATGAACAAATTAATCAAATACAAGTACTAGACAGTACTACGTATGTAAATAATCCAGTACAACCAAACGTCATCAATCTGTACACATTAGGGTATGATACCAATGGAAAACTTACAACATTAAACACCATTGTTAAAGATAATTTGGCACGTTACCTAGAACAATTTAGATTACTTACAGATGATGTTAATATTCTTGATGCGTTCATTATCAATATTGGAGTTAAATTTGATATCACCGTGTTTAGAAATTATAATTTAAACGATGTGTTAACTCGTAGTATTGGTGCGGTACAGGAATACTTTGATATATCAAAATGGGATATTGGCCAACCAATTATTTTGGCAGACTTAACTTATGTAATAGGTTCTGTCGAAGGCGTTCAAAACGTAAAGGACGTACAAATTTTTAATAAGTATCAATTCAAAGATGGCGCAGAATACCAAAATTACAGATATTCAATCGAAGAAGCTACAATAGATGGTATTATTTATCCAAGTCTCGACCCAAGTGTTTTTGAATTAAAATATCCTCAAACCGACATTATTGGGACCGCTACACAATGAAAAAACTACTAACTGCATCCAAAGACGCCACGGTATACCAAGCATTCCGTAACTTAAATGCTGGATTAGACGAAATCTTAGAAATTGGTAAAACGGTAGATGTCAATTCGTCTACTTCAAATTATAGTAATAGTGCCGCAAGAACTTTTATATCATTTAACTTACCAACTACCGCCAGCGTATCACCGACAGCAAATTATTATTTAAATTTACGTTTAGCAAACGCGTCGGGTGTACCAAGAAATCAACAGGTGTTGGTATATCAGGTATCGCGTTCATGGGATGAAGGTAGCGGATATCTATATCAGAATGTAAAAAATGTACAAGACGGGATTACGTGGAACCAATACGGTTCCTTAGTACAATCACTTGGATTTACTGGAAATGGTATACAAACAACGTTCTCATCGTCAATATACACATTCGTCGAAGCAATATCAGTTAGTGTTGGTGGGACGTTGTATGATAGTTCACAATATAGGATATCGGGTAGTAATTTAGTATTTGCCTATCCACCGTCATCATCGGCTACGATACAGTTTACTGGTTCAGTGGGTGTTCTATGGACAATTGGTGGAGGTAATTTATTAACGGGGTCTACTTCGGCAAGTATAACGTTGTCTGAATATCCGTTACAAGATTTACGAATTGATGTGACAAATATTTTACGTCCAATCGTAAGTGAGTCATTACAAAATATGTTTAATGGATTGGTAATACAATTTCCAACAATTGATGAACTAAATATAACAAATGAAGGAAACATAAAAGTATTTTCAACGCAAACACACACCATTCACCAACCAACATTAGAAATTTCTTGGGACAATCAAACATTTGTAACAGGAAGTTTATCGGCAATTCCATCCGTAAATGTAAAAGTGGTACCGGAAAACCTACGAGAAAGTTATACAAAGGGTGATGTGGCTAAAGTAGGATTGACCGTCCGTGACGAATATCCCTTAAAGTCATTTGATAGTACATTACGTTACAAGAACAAATACTATCTTCCAACTTCGTCATATTATTCAATTACGGATACACAGAGTAATACTGTTATTGTTGATTTTGATGATGCAACAAAAATTAACTGTGATGTATCGGGGTCGTATATCGTACTAGACACTACTCCATTATACAAGGGTAGATTCTACACATTAAAGTTTAAGGTAAACTCAGGAGATTATTCTCGTATAATCAATACCGATGTTCTATTTAAGATAAATTAATATATGTCAAACATAAACGTACTTGTAATTCCTAATCCAGATAGTGCTAGTATCGTAAATAACGATACGGTAGACGTATCATTTACACTAACCGATGTAAGTTCATCGTATTATAGCTCGTCTATACAACCAAACTATGCAGCGTCAGGAGTATCGGTGGTAATTCCAAGACAAAATTCTTCCGTAGAACGAGGAAACATATATTTTACTCCAGTGTATACTGAAAAACTTAGTTATGAAGAATGGAAAACAAGAGTCAACAAAAATTTCTTAGAGCTTAACTAATGGCAAACCAGCAAAATTTTAAACAAAATATTGTCAATTTAGCAGAAAACTATACAAAGTTTACTGTTTCTCGTATCGTTAGTACAACTAAAGATACGTTATTGGAAGCGGAAATTCCGGCTACATTTGCAGATAGTATGATACAAAATAATGTAGAAATAAATTTGTATAGTTTAGCCGATAATTCTTTAATATACTCCGACTTTATTTCAAATAGCATAACGGGTGCCATTACCACACAAAATATACAATATAGTGATAACACCACTAGAAGATTTTTATATGTGGATTTTTCAAAACTAGCAGATTTAGGTATACCTACAGGTCAATATTCTGTTACGTTAAATTTCTTTTCAGATGAAGTAGGGTCTTACGATAACAGACTTTTACAAATTACAAAGATTTCACCTTCGCGGAAAGAAATAGAGCTAAAATCATCTAACCCAAGTGTACTAAAGCAATTTGCACTACCTGCGATAAATACCACATGGGTCAATGATGCAATAAAACAAGTATTCAACCAACCAAATAGTAATCAAAATATACCAACTATACCAAATTCACTGACAACGGCATCTATCAATCAACAATTGACACCTAATATAGTGGCAAGTATAAACAAGTACAATTTTGACGAAGGTACGGCTAATATTTATGCTATTTCTCAAGACATTTTGAATATTGCATATCCTCTTGTGGTGAATCGCATAACTCAACTTACATCAAGTAGTAGAATGAGATTTACTAATGAAGAACTAAATCAAATAATTTTAACAGAAGTTAGTAGTTCATATATCAAGTATACAAATGATAATCAGTTACAAGTCAGTCAATTACCTTACGCCCTAACGACAGGAGAATAAGATGGCAATATCCTCGACAGATGTATTACGGGCGTTTACAATTCAATCTGGGTCAACCAATTTACTAAATGGTACGTTAAACATCAACTATGTAAAATTTAATAATCAAACAACGGATGTCCCCGTTTCATTGATAAATACTGCTACGGATTTCCATATCAAAGCGTATCCAAATTCTACTATGTTTGCAGTATATAAAATTGGCAACGCAGAACAGGTAACACAAAATAATCCAATTGTTATTGGACCCGCTTCATCACGGGACGTAGTAATCAGAGTAGTGACTGATTTAAATAATGAACCAGAACAAACACAATCTCAGTCTATAACGTTTACATTGAGTGCTATGGTAAGTGGGTCTAGTAGTTCTCAATCTAGTAGTTCTTCGTCTAGTAGTACAACTAGTGGTGCCACCGACGGCGGGGGAGGAGGTGGAGGTGGTGGGGGCGGAGATACACAACCCGACCCAACACGCCAGACTAATACAGGCACTCAACTTTAAGAGATACTAAATGAGTAGAATACGTGTCACTTGGCAGAATCCAATATTTTTAGAAAAGACTAATTTCAAAAATGAAAAAGGACTCGGGGACAGATATACTGTTAATCCCGAGTACCCATATCAAATTGTATTTACTGAATCAGAACTAAACGATATAAAACGTCAGTTTGAACTTTTAATAGATAAATGGAGTTCATTACAGACGACTACGGGTAGTTCAAATCGTATATCAGAGTACTTTCGTGAAAGTGGCGAAAGTTTAAGTGGAGCAATGGTTCGTGAGTTAAAGCGTGAATTAAATAGAATTTTGTTTAACAACAAATTAACAAACATATACTCGTATTTTCCATTCAGTGATAAGTTTGCCGCATCAAGGTCTAAAACTAATGTACTAAAATATATTTTAGATATTGTTGAACAATATAAGGATGTCACACAACGTATTTTAAATAAACAAGTTGGTTTAGCTGAAAATGATGAATATGTGGCGCCATCAGAAACGTCGGGATTAGTTGAGGTACCAAATACAACAACACAAGTTACGTTACCTATAACATTAACCGTTAGTAAACTACAGATTCCATTATTAGATGCTCTTATTTCTGCAACAACAACGTTATTAAACCAAAAAACGGTTGCATTCTTTGATGACTCACGTGAATATAAAACATTACTAAACTTAGGGAACGATAGACAATTCTCAGCACAGTCGTGGAGAATAGCACCGTCTAGAACAGATTCCATTCAATTAAAATTATTCACGCCGTTAAGTACAGACGTACAACTATATGACCAAGCATTCATCAGTCGTGAATTAGCAAAGTCTGTAATTGATGTCATTGAATTCGTCTTGGGTCCGAGAGTTGATAACACTCCATACTTACGTCCACGTAACACAGACATTAAGAAGTATATTCCAAATAAAAAGAAAGTAACCAACGTTACCCTAACCAGTTTAGGTGTAGTAACTGGGTCGGAAGGTACGATTATCGACGGTAGTTACTCATACGATGATAGAGTATTCCGTAGATGGTTAACGGGAGACTTTAAAGCGTCAGAATTAAATATAGAATTTACAGACTACAATAAGTTTGTATATTTTGGGTCTGCATATGATAGATTAGTTGCATTTTCACAAAAATTATCAAAAATAGAACAATTAACCACAGAAGCAACTTCAAGTGTGTCTAGTAGTACTATCGGCGCGTCACTTAAAGCACTGGAAAAAGAAAATATAATCAGAAATTTTGACCCATATGAACAATTCCTATACTTTGCTACGCAATCGGTTGCATATTCGGCCAGTGCGTACTATATAGATGGAAATGTTGAATATAATGCCACTGGCTCTTGGCCAAAACAAACAAACGGATTACCATACTCACCAACCAGTTCAATTACCGGGTCATGGTTACCAACTCAATTAGCAATTGCGCAACGGTATGATGACTTTAATCCAAATTATTTAACAAAACATCTCCCAAGTTATATACAATCAGATACGCAATCGACTGAGTTTTTAACATTTGTATCTATGGTTGGTCATTTCTTTGATAATATCAAAGTGTATATTGACCAATTTCCGAATATATACAGTACAAATCCAGACCCGTATACTGATTTGACTATGGACCAAGTTTATGAAGTTGCACAGTCATTTGGTTTACAACTTCCCAATGCATATTCACTAGAAAATTTACAAACATTTGTTTCTTCAATATCGGGAGAGAGTGGGTCACGTTCATTGGTAGCAGAAACGTGGAAACGTTTCTTACATAGTTTTGTATATATGACCAAAGCAAAGGGGTCACGCACTTCATTTGATGCGTTATTGAACACATATGGATTAAACTCACCGGTATTACAAATAAAAGAAACTACATACCCAACAGAAGAAAATTATATTCGTTCTGATGAACTAACGTATGGATTAACACTTACCAGTAGTATAGATAACTTTATCAAAATTCCATTTGTATCGTCGTCTATTACTGCGTCCACGATTCAAGTGAGATTTAATCCAGAACTTCGTCAAAGTAGTTCGTTGATAACAGGTGATTTAAAATGGGCAGTTGATATTGTCCCGCATCCATCTGCATCGGATGTATTGTATATAGACACTGGGTCAAACGGTCAATTTAGAGTTATCAACGGAATTAATAAAATTAATTACGGAAGAATTCAAGTTGTCAGTGGCTCTAATAGAACTGTGATAGCAACTAGTAGTTATTTCCCTGTATTCGGTGATGATTATACTAGTATTATGTTACGTAGTCAGTCGTCTGACTTAACCATTATTCAAACAGACGGCGACCAAATCCTGTATCAAGACTCGATGTCAGTAAATCTAGCATCTTTGTGGAATACTACTCAGTTTATTTATATCGGTGGTAGTGGGTCTATCAAGTTAAATAAATTTGATGGTATTGTTGATGAGGTACACGCATGGACTGAAAACATTTCCTCAGATGATTTCGTGTCGCTGGCGTATGACCCAGGTTCGTATTACGGGGCAACATATACATCGTCATATACAAGTTTGTACGCACACATTGCGTTGAGTCAACCACTGGCCTCAATTACTCAATCTGTTATTAATGAAAGTCCATATCAATATCTTTCACTTGTTCCGGCATTTACCGCATCTGGGTTTACCACGGCATCATTTGAAAAAATCTTAAGACCCATTAAGCAATTCACTCCTCTTGTCGGTTCTACGATATACACTAATAAAAAAGTAATTGTAGCAACCCCACCGTCGTTTGACTTTAGATTTGTCGATGAAAACGGAACAAAATATCTTAAGAGAGATGCTAGTATTAAAGCTTTAAAAGATAAAATTTATTCTAGCGGACAAAACGTAGTCTCGGTGGCACTATCACCTACAGACTTTACAAATCAGAATATTTTACGTTCTATGGGTGTTGTTGATGTCAACAATATTATCGGTAGTCCACGTAATATAGAAGCCGTACAGTACAGTAATCTTGAAAAATTAAAATACGACTATCGTGCGTATTATAATAAAACGGTAAACCCGAACGAATACACCAGATTCTTTAAAGATTTGGTACAATCTCCAAGTGAAATGGCAGAACAGATGGTTCCTGCTAGAGCAAAATTGTTAAACGGTGTAGTAATTGAATCACAAATTCTACATCGTAATAAAACATTTTTAATGAAAACAATTAAGGTTGACGGTACCGATACAAAGGAATTAGACTTGTATAGATTAGGGTCGGGGTCAGAAGATGTTGGAGCGTATCCGTTCACATCATCTATTAACACAAGAACGTATAATACATGGACCGCCGATACACTACTTGTTTCCGGGACACTAGATACAACTGATGAAATTTACACGGTCAGTAGTAGTAAGAAAAATACACTACCAACGTTTAGGCAAGTTTTACAAAATGTTGGAGTGTATACTGTTTCTTCCTCACTACAAGATGAAAACAGTTCGTTCTTATATGTAGAAGCCAGTAGTATGAATGGTCTTCCAAGTGAGGAACCAACATCACCATATCCGAGAGAGGCATTTGTAGGTATTCCTAGTAGTGGGTCTATTGCAATCCGTCTTCCTAGTGAGGATGGAACACTAACACCAATCTACGATATTCCGCCACGTGCTGATTTTAGTGATGTTGGTACTACAACGTATTTCCATAAGTCAAATGGTAAATACTCATACGATATTTATACATCATATAAAAAAGAATATTTAATCAAACTAGATACACAAACCGACTCCCCATTAGATAGATTGTACGCCCCTGTCACCTTACTGGACAGTGGCTCACTACTAACATCACCTGGTAGAGACACAGGAACCATCGTAAGTACAACATATGTATCTGGGTCAAGTACGTCGGGTATTATTAAAATGGCAAATATTTTCACTTTATTAGGTATTGAAGGAACTACTGGATTACGTGTTCGTCTTTATAGAGATGAAAGTAGTAGAACCGCCGATATAGCACGTAGTTTCTCTGTGGCTCCAGCTATAAACAGCGGGGTATTATTTGACGGAATATTAGACGGTAATACCGATGTATTCCCATATACCCTAATACAAACAGAAAACTCTGATATATATTATAGTATAGATAATACTACATCCACAAACATCGTATCAGAAATTAATATTCATTACTTTGCATACGAACCAGCAAACCTTATTCCTATTGGATATCTACCACGACATTATAAGTTCAGTAGAGAAAACAATACCGCTCTAAAAAGAAGAAATTATCTAGGAACAAAGGGAACAGATTCCGATGTTCCTGCTGGATGTCCATGGTCACCATGTCCACCGTTTAAGGTGGCTGTGTCTGGGGAAAATACCTTAGTGGTAAACACAACCAATACGGCACTTCCCACAAATACAAATAATATATCATTTGGTGGCGGAGGAACGTTAACTGTTGGTGGCGGATAAAATAAATTAACTTAAAGTTAAATACTTTATACTTATAGTAGATGTACTTTACTCAGGAGATACAAAAATATGGGATATCTAGATAAATCCACAATCACGGTGGACGCTATTTTAACGAACCGTGGACGAGAATTGTTGTCGCAAGGTACTGGAACTGGAAACTTCCAGATTACCAAGTTTGCCGTAGCCGACGATGAAGTTGATTACGGGTTGTATAATACTGCTCACCCATTGGGGTCTAACTATTACGGTGCTATTATCGAAAATATGCCTGTACTAGAAGCAACTCCTGATGAAACTCAAATTATGCGGTATAAGTTGGTGACGGTTTCCGGACCCGACGCATCGGGCATTGTTGTCATTCCACAAATCACCAATATTGGATTTGATAACGCAACAAAGTCACTGAATTACAGTCAAACTTCTACAACAACGTCAAACGTAGAAATTGAACCAAAAACTACGTACACAGCAACAACACAAGCAAGTATTGAAGACGATGGATACACACTAGTAGTAGCAGATAGTACTTTAGCTAAACTTGAGTTAGTTAACCCAAGTACGGGTGCAGTAGTGTCAAATACTCGTGGTTCAGTTTCGGCAAAAGGATTTAAATTCAGACTCACAGCACTTAATAAAACAGGTAGTACCACAGTTACGATTTACGGAAATAATTCCGGTGCATCGTACACGTTTACATTGAACACCACAGCTTCGGCATAACTTAATACCACGGGATAGCATATGGCATACAAGATATTTACAACATTTGATACCGGTAGTGATGTCGCTTCCTTACGGGGAACAGAAGTCACAACGGGGTTGTGGTCCAATGATACGGGCAGTTTATCGGCTATTTACAGCTCTAGTGTTCAAATCGGTATTTCTGGAGAATACTATTACGATTTGTACGATGGTGCAAATCCATCTACATCGAATGTACAATTTTCCGTCGCTTACGGTCACGTGAGTGGAGCAGGGTCACCTCCACTTACAACATTAAATACATCAACACTTCCAACACAAGTTATTTATTCACAATATAGAAATATTCTGTTAGGAGCAGATGTAGAAACATTCTCCTTTGGTCCATCAACAAGTCTAGTATCATCGGATGATATTTATGTCATCAACGTACAACGTGCACGACTAAAACAAGCCCTTGACCCGGGTAACTGGCAATTAGGATTGTCAGGTTCCCGTGGAATTCGTACTTTTATTGATGATAGTGGATTAGGTACCGCTGTAGTCGGTAACGTAATTGCAGATAACGTATACAATGTTCGTTCGGGTTCACTGGATACAGGTATATTCAGTGGTGACTCTACATATTATGGGTTAGTGTTTCCTGCGTATGGAGTTATCATTCTCCACCCATCTGCAGTCAGTGCATCAGTAGGCTTCGTTACGGCATCAAATAATATCAGAACGGCAACTACCCGACCATTCGGTGCATATACCGGCAGTGGTATTACTACATACCAATACCAACACGAAGGATTGGTTCGTTCAATTTCCTCTTCTATGGCGGCAGGTTCTCCATTTATTGCCCGTTCAGCAGAAAAGATTACCTCAACAAATTACTTCGTCCGTTTAAAGAACGGTGATTATAATTACTCAAACAATCCAACGTACTACACGGGTTCACTCCCACAAAATGTATTACCTGCATTTAGAGATAAACCAATTTCTTATGTCACTACAATTGGTTTGTACAATGATGCAAACGAATTACTTGCGGTGGCAAAACTCAGTAGACCAGTTCAAAAGAGTACCGACAAGGAAGCATTGGTTCGTGTCCGTTTAGATTACTAATCCGTTAATTCGGGTGGAGTGTTATGACCAATTCTGTTACAGCGTTTAAATCCTTAGCACCAAGTGAGTATACGGTAACTCCATTTGCTGCATCTTCACCGTTCTCATACACGTATGTATCGGGGTCATCAACGAATTCCAACGATGTACGTATTTTGTATGGAAGAAAATATATAACAAGTAGTGTATTACGTGCACCAAATGATGAATATGATTTGTTTGATTCGGTGGTACAGACATTCTATTCACCAATTCCATATACCCAATACGGGATTCAATCGTCCTCATATCACCCAACAGGGTCAGTATTCGTAATCAGTGTGACCCAAGATGTGTTCGGTGAGGAAATAAAGCCAGGAACGGTTAGTATAGTAGTAGGGACTTCAGCATCATACGATGATACAAAAGGTAATTTATTCGTATCACAATCTGGTACGGCATCATTTATCGGAAAAGTATTTTATGATAAGGGAGTTATACTTGTACAACCAACATCTAGTATAACTGGAGGTGGGTTGACTAAGAACGGAATATGTATAGTTAGTGGAACCAACGTACAAGTTAATTTTACTTCGTCTATTACGTTACATGAACATTCTATACGTGTTAGATTAAATCCAACGGATTTTAATTTTTCATTATACAATCCGTCAATAGACCGTTCATTTAGTACAGGTTCGTCGAAAACGCCGTTACAATCAATGACCAGTAGAAGTATGGAACCTAGTAACACAACGTATTTAGCTCCATATGTAACAACAATCGGATTATTCAATCCAAATAATGAATTGGTTGCTATTGGAAAAGTATCTAACCCAATCCAACGAACGTTTGATAGTATCCAAACATTTGTTGTAAAATTTGACACCTAATGGTGGAGAACTAGTATGAGCTTAGAAGAGTTGTATAATAATGCATCAAATGGAACATATGTGGGTAAAGTAAAAGCTACCCAAGTAAACGATGTTGGAGCCGGCCCGTCCGATAGTTTCTTCGATGGCGACCGCAAAACACAAAAAACGTTAGCAAACCAAGACGTATTTCAAACCGAATTTACTAGAAATGCGGCCGGCACGAATGCAAACGGCGGAGCACAAGGTACAGTACCATTATCAAATGACAAGTCATACCAATCTTCACGTTGGACATCTAAAGCATTAAAGTTACCGTTTGAAGGTGAAGGTCCAGCATCATTAAACAAAGGGTATTACGAAAATACTAGATTTAGAGCAGCAATAACACCAAAAGGAATTACACCAGTACACAATTATACTCCTCTCCCTGACGGCGGATACTTAAATAAAAATGCATCAGCCGGTCTTAGATACAATTCTCCAGCAACGTCACCAATTGGCGAAGCCGGTGGCGGAACGACTGGTGGTACAACTGGTGGAACTAAAACAGGTAAAAGATAAATAACAAGAGGTTACGATGAAACCACGTAGTGCAAAAAATAAAGGTAAACGGTTGCAAAACGCAGTACGAGATATGATTTTGGAAAACTTCACACAGTTGGAACCAGATGATGTGGTTTCAACGCTGATGGGTGACAGTGGGACAGATATCAAGTTGTCACCTGCGGCGCGCAAGGTATTTCCCTACTCTCCAGAATGTAAGAACCAAGAAAAGATGAACATCTGGGCTTCTCTGGAACAAGCAGAAGGGAATACGAAAGAAGGAACGACTCCCGTTCTTTTCTTTAAGAGAAACAATACACCAGTGTACGCGGTTATTCCCGCAGAACACTTTTTCCAATTGGTCAATAAAAAGACCGTTGAATAAAAAGAAAAACTTGACAACTTGACGAAGAGGGGTTAGATTCTATATTATGAATTTAATCTCTCTTTTGTCGCAAATATTAGGTGATTTTAAACAGTTTGGAAATGGTGAACACTATTTCCAATGTCCTTTTTGTCATAATCATAAGAGAAAATTTGCTATTAATGTATTGAAGAATATGTTCCATTGTTGGCATTGTGGAGCCAAGGGACGTTCTTTAATAACATTATTTAAGAGACTGGATGTATCGCCGTCCCAAATGAAAGAACTACGGTCACTTCTTTCCGATGACCAAGTACGGAATTATGTAGAAACCGCAGATGAAGTCACCGACCTATATCTTCCGCCGGGATTCAAACCCTTATGGATTCCGACCAAGAGTATCCATTACAATCACGCTATTAGATACCTAAAGAATAGAGGAATCACGGGGTATGACATTATTCGCTATCAGATGGGGTATACGGTAGAAGGTCCATATGCGAATCGTATCATCATTCCGTCCTATGATGCAAATAACAAGTTGAACTATTTCATCGCACGTAGTTTTTACGATGGTGGAATGAAATATAAGAATCCTCCAGTTTCAAAGAATGTGGTGATGTTTGAGAACCAAATCAATTGGAAGATGCCGTTGGTTCTTTGTGAAGGTGTGTTTGATGCTATCGCAATCCGCAGAAATGCCGTACCTATTTTGGGTAAATTTATACCCAAGAAATTGTTGAAGCAGATGGTCAAAAATAATGTCAAAGAAGTGTATGTGGTGTTGGATAATGATGCACGAACCGAAGCGATGGAAATGGAACGTCAACTGACCTCACACGGTATGCACGTGAAGTTGGTCAACCTTGACAAGAAAGACCCATCGGAGTTAGGTTTCAATGAAACGTGGAAGTGTATAGAAGCAGGCGAGTCCACTTCCCTTAAAGGCTATATCAGCGAAAGGTTACAACTTATATGAAGATTGAAGTCCCATTTAAGAAGTTACGAAAAATAGAACACACCGCAGATATCCATATCCGACTGTTCAAGCGTCACGATGAATATCGTGAGGCATTCAATACATTTTACGAACAACTCCGTCAGAAAGATTTAAGTGACGGGGTAATTGTCGTCGCGGGTGATATTCTTCATGCAAAGACCGATATGAGTCCAGAGATGGTGGAACTTGCGTCCGAGTTCCTCCGTAATCTTGCCGATATCGCTCCGACCTTCATCATCGCAGGTAACCACGACCTCAACCTGTCCAATATGAATCGGCTGGATAGTTTGACGCCTATTATCAAGAATCTTAACCATCCTAATCTCCACTACTTCAAGCACTCTGGTATCTATGAAGTTGCTGATGTAGATTTCGTCGTATTCTCTATCTTGGATGACCGTGAACAGTGGCCGGATGTTAAAGACTGCCGGAAGAACGCAAAAAAGATTGCTATGTACCACGGACCAGTTCACGGCGCACAGACCGATATCAAGTATGTCATCACCAATCGTCACGTAAGTGTTGACACGTTTACAGGATACGATATCGTATTGCTCGGTGACATCCACAAGTATCAGATTCTCCAAGAAAGTAATCCCGTCATCGTCTACTCATCGTCACTCATCCAACAGAACCACGGCGAATCCTTACGAAATCACGGATGGTGTTCGTGGAATGTAGACGACTGTACGCACATATTCAATGAACTTCCAAATGCATATGGGTATTATACTCTTGAATTGGAAGAAGGAAAGATTGCGTTCCCAACGGATATGCCGAAAAACGTAAGACTTCGGTTGTTCACGGGGAACGCCGATACGTCACTTATCAAGAAGACGACTGCGGCACTACGGAAACGGTATAACATTATTGACCTGAGTATCAACAAGAACCGATTCAATCAGAATAAGATGATTGATAAAAAGGTCAATCATATTACGACAGATGTGACCAATGTAAATACGCAGAATACGTTGATTCAAGATTGGATTCAACGGAATCACGAAACCGTTGATGACGAGTTGATGAAGAAGATTATCAACGTCAACACGATGCTGAACGCACAAGTTAGTCACGATGACCAGTCACGGAATATCCACTGGCGTCCGCTGAAGTTCACGTTCTCTAATATGTTTTCGTATGGTGAGAACAACGAGATTGACTTTGAACATATGCAGGGTATCCACGGTATCTTTGCCCAGAATGCATCTGGAAAGAGTTCGTCTATGGATGCACTTATCTTCTGTCTCTACGATAAGACCCCACGTGCGTTCCGTGGTGACCATATTATGAACAATCGTCGGGACCAGTTTGAGTGCGAACTAAAGTTTGAAATCAACCAAGAGATTTACTATATTCGTCGGATGGGTACTCGTAGAAAGACCGGTGATGTCAAGGTAGACGTATCTTTCTGGAAGGAACATTCGGATGGTACCCATACTTCATTAAATGGTGAAGACCGTCGTGATACCAATGCTAATATCCGTAACTATGTCGGTAGTTACGAGGACTTCGTACTGACCACGTTGAGTAGTCAAACAGCAAACGCATTGTTCATTGACAAGTCACACTCAGAACGTAAGGACTTACTTATCCAGTTTATGGGACTGAACATCTTTGATAAGTTGTTTGATTCTGCGAACGAGGAAAGTAAGGAGTTGACGGGCGCCTTGAAGAAGTTCAAGAAAATGGATTTCGGTCAACTGTTGTCGGATACTCAGACCAAGTTGGATACCACTAAGGTAGACCATTATAATTTGGAAGAAAAGATTAAGGAATATAAGGAAGAACGAGATATCTTTGATGCCAAGTTAAAGGAACAACAAGACCAGAAACGTCCACTTCCTAATATTGAACTGAATATGGATAAGTTACAAGAAGGATTGGTGGATGCCAATAATCTGATTGGGATGTATAAAACTCGTAAATCGGAAGAAGAAAATAGACTTCAATCAATACAAAATATTATTAGAGAAAAGACAGAAGAATTGGTAGATGCAAATCTTCCAGAACTTCGTCAATCGGTCGAAGAATATAACAGACTTTTTACGTTATTTAACAAGGGTGGTAGTGCATTAAAATTGACCACATCAAAGGTCACTGAAAAAGAAAAGTTCAAGACTAAACTGGAAAGTTACAAATATAATCCAGATTGTAACGTCTGCGTA
>Ga0315903_10002639_pt1 | contig 25980 bp, 43 predicted proteins | sample LakEriMetagenome_7_FD_203524 | JGI IMG/M metagenome (GOLD analysis project Ga0315903, IMG submission 203524) | Freshwater fungal communities from buoy surface, Lake Erie, Ohio, United States - Buoy 2 MA119 | ecosystem: Environmental > Aquatic > Freshwater > Lake | place: USA: Lake Erie, Ohio... | reverse complement strand
CAAGTTCACAGGCATCTGAAGAAGCTCGTAAGATGGGTTTACAATACTACGGCTTTGGCCGCTACGGAAAGAATGGTAAAGTAATGTATCGGTCAATACACGACAAATTGGTTGAAGTTCAAAGAGAAGAATCTAAACAATTGAACACTTCTTCAACCGAAAAACCATTAAACAAAAAAGATTCTGATTTTGATAAAATATTTAAAGAAGAAGCTTCTGTTGATGAAGAGTTTGAAGAAGTGTTTGCTGAAGATTTACGCCAATGGTTTGACCCAAAACATCCAAAAGGCGGATGGAAAAGAATTAATGCAAAAGGTGAAGCAATTGGTCCATGTGCTCGTGAACCAGGCGAAGCAAAACCAAAATGTATGTCAAATGAAAAACGAGCTAAGTTAAGTAAAAAAGAAAGAGCTGCAGCAGTATCAGCCAAACGCCGGCATGATCCAAATCCTGAGCGCAAAGGCCCACCAATTAATGTTTCTAATTTTGGCAAAGGTAAAATATCAGAATCATATTCATTATCTGATTCAAGTGCTATGAATCTATTGTTACTTGGCACTAAAGTTGATGAGCATGATTACGATAACTTTGAGGAAGAAAAGAAAGAAATTAAATTACTTAAAGATAAAACCGGCAAAGTAAGAACATTCATGCTTCGTAGAGCAGCTGCAAAGGAAGCACATACGATTAATGGTACAGTCATGCCATATAAAAATGGCTATGTTATTAAATTAAATGAGGAGAATGACAATGTTAAAATTCATCAAAAATCTATTCAAAACTTCCGAGCCACATCCAATGGAAGCGGTCACACAGGCCTCGCTGAGCAAGCCAGTAGACCTATCACCGAAGGATACGCCGAGCTCACCAGCGCCAACGAATACGCCAAAGACGAAGGCATCCAACTCCAAGCCGGCAGCCAAGCCGACAAGTCAACCAAAATCACGCTCGCAAAAATCCGGCAACGGCAAAAAGAAAAAGTAAAAGAGTCAATTGATAAAGGCATTGAACCAGGTTTGTCTATGAGTCAAAGTGGCGAAAATCTAACTCGCAAAGGATTAAAAACAAAACAAAATGTAAAACCTTTTGAAGAAGCAATTGGTGCCGGCGGTGAAGATGCTACATCAATGAGTGATTTTAATGATAATGTATTGAAACAAAAAGGTATCAACATTAAAACATTTAAAGCAAAAAGGCCAATAGGATGAAATCATTTAAATCTTATATCACAGAAGAACAACCAAAAGATTATCCTGGTGAAAAAGGTCATATGTGGCATCCAACAGGTAAAACTGCTACACATACAGCAACAGGCAAAAAGACCTACGAATATGCTGAAGTGGATAACGAAGGTAAAAGAACCGGTGCTCGTCACTACAAGGACATTCAAGGTAAGCACATGGGTGAAGAAGTAGAACTTGATGAAGTTGCTGCATGGCAACGCAAAGAGGGTAAATCTGAATCTGGCGGTTTGAATCGTAAAGGTATTGAATCATATCGCCGTGAAAATCCAGGTTCAAAACTTTCTATGGCAGTTACTACAAAACCTAGTAAATTAAAACCTGGTTCAAAGGCAGCCAATCGCCGTAAATCATTCTGCGCTCGTATGGGTGGAATGAAAAAGCGTTTAACATCAGCAAAAACTGCCAATGATCCAGATAGCCGCATCAACAAAGCACTAAGAAAGTGGAACTGCTAATATAATATGACTCAATTTACGACACAAACAAATCAGTTTTTAAATACCAATAGGCACATCTATGAGGTCATGTATTTGGCCAATGGTGCCAATGGTGATATTGTGTCAACTGAAAATAGATTACCTGTGGATGCTGCATTTTCTGGCCCTACTGGTGATGCTTTTGGGCGTTTGCGTGTTGCAGAACCATTTACACTTGGCGACTACAAACATCTTTATGGAATTGATCCAAATTTTATAGATTTTACTGCAAATGGCGGTTCAGTTGTGTTTACAGGAAATACTGCTTCTGCCACATTATCAACAAACAATAGCACATCATCTGTATCGGTACACCAAAGTAAATTTTATCACAGTTATCAACCAGGCAAATCACAAGTTATTCTTTCTTCTGTTGTGTTTGGGTACGCACAACAAAATGTGACAAAGAGAACTGGATACTTTGATGACCGTGATGGAATTTATTTTGAGCAAGTTGGTTCAAACACTTCAAACAATACAGATAACGGAACATTAAATTTTGTAATTCGTTCTTTTGTAAATGGAACACCAGAAGAAACAGATGTTGGTTCTTATAAGCGTAGAGTGCCACAATCACAATGGAACCGTGACCCTTGTGACGGTACAGGCCCATCAGGTTTCAACATTGATACTTCAAAAACACAATTAATTTACATTGACTTTCAATGGCTAGGTGTTGGCCGTGTTCGTGTTGGTTTTGTCCATGATGGTGAGTTTATTATAGCACACGAATACTATAATTCAAATGTATTGGATACAGTTTATCTTTCAAATCCAAACTTACCAGTTCGTTGTGAAATAAGAAATACTGGAACAACTTCTGGCGGTTCTATGGGTCAAATTTGTGCTACTGTTATTTCAGAAGGTGGTTACAATGAATCTGGTCTTGATTGGGGAATTGTTAACAATGCAAGAACAACTCAATCACCAGCCGCAACAGAATTGCCTCTTGTTGCATTAAGATTAAAGAACACATTTAAAACTTATCCAAACCGATTGAGTGTGAAATTAGATACACTCTCAATGTATGCAGAAACAAACAGTATTATTTTTAAGATTGTAAAATTACCTAATACTGGAGATTTAGCAAACAGTACCGGTCCAATTGTTTGGATTTCAGCCGATCCAGATAGTGGTTGTGAATATAGTGTTAATGCTGATACTTACACATCCGCAAACGCAGAAATTCTTCTTGCCGGATTTGTTCCTGCGGGTGCTTCACAAAACGCACTATCACCAGTAAATACTGGAGGCATTTCTGAAGCAAAAAAGAATTTTATTACGCAAAATTATGATTCATCAAATTCAGAAGTATATGTAGTAGTGGTAAGAACAATTACAACAGCCGCTCAAGCAGTTGCAACGGTTGCTGCTGCCTTACAATGGCGAGAAATTTATTAAAAAAACTTAGGAGAAAACTATGCATTTCGACAACCAAAAAACTCGTAATGTTGCAGATGCCGTTGCCAAAATTTTGGCTGGCGAATCTGCTAAACAAGAACCAAAGATGTTAGAAGAAGGACTGAAAGGCAATCAACACAAGATTGATGCCAACAAAAACAATAAGATTGATGCTCACGACTTCAAACTTCTTCGTGCTAAAAAAGAAGTAAAGAAAGAAGAAGTAGAACAAATTGATGAGCTTTCTAATGAAACACTCAAATCTTACTTAAAAAAGACAAAAGAAGTAGAAAGTGGCGGTGGCGGCCGCCAAGGATCTGGTTCTTCTTATGAAAATCAATCTATTGGAAAAAGAGATGCTGTTAGGAGATTAGAAGCTAGATCCGGAAAAATAGGTAAATATGGTGTTGTACCAAAAGTTCCAGGTTATAATAAAGAAGAAGTTGAGCAAGAAGAAGAAAAATCAATGACTTTCTCTGAAATGATGGCTGCATACAAAGAGCATGGTCTTGCTGTAATTGCTGAAGAACCGGACAATGAGCAGTTTACAAAAGAATTAAAAGACCAAGAAGCTTCTATGATGGGTAAAAAGAAACAACCATCTGTTTCAGCAGCTTCTACACAAGGCGTAAAGCAAATGCCTGAAGAAACTCAATCTAAAACCCATAATCAAGTGCAGGTTATTGATATGACCGATGCAAATGAAATTAAAGTTTCTACGATTGATTTAGAAGAGCGTTCACTTACAAAACCAGAAGCAAAGAAAAAAGAAGAAGTTGTTAAATCAATGAAAAAGAAAATGCCTGGTTTTAAAGAGCGTTATGGTGAGCGTGCTAAAAATGTAATGTATGCTACCGCAACCCGCATCGCAAAAGAGAAAGCCTGAAATGAAAAAGTTGTCTGAAGTTTTCAGCGAGCAACACCGAGAGAAAGGTAGGTTTAAACCTACCGTTCCTCGGAATGTGCTAAGTAGAGTTGTTGCTACACCAAAATTAGATGAACGGTGTTGGACTGGTTATCGGCAAATTGGTATGAAGAAAAAAGGTGACCGCATGGTACCAAATTGTGTGCAAGATTCTGTTGAGATACCACAAGATGCTCCGTCTATACAATCTATTGCAAAGAAGCATGGTGTTTCAGAAGAGCAAATACAGAAACAACTAGAAATGGGTCTTAAAGTAGAAAAAGAGCATACTTCAGACATTCAGGCTGCAACAGAAATTGCACTAGATCACTTAAATGAAAAGCCTGATTACTATACACGACTGAAAACAATTGGTGAAGCAAATGCAGCCGCAATTGCAGCTGCTACGGCCATTGCTAAAAAGAAATCTGGTAATTATGATAAAGAAGGAATGAGAAAAACACCATATAAAAATCCTGATGCGCCAAATGTAAAAAGTAATGCACAACGCCGAAAAGAAATGAACGAAGATTTTGCAGGTGATAGACCACAACAAGTGGCAGGATCAGCACAAGCAACTTTAACAGATAAACCAAATAAAGAACCTATGAAAACTTATAAACAACTCAAAAACATTACAGAGTTATCAACAGAGCTCTTACATCGTTACAAAGAAAAAGCTGCAGCTGATGCTTCTAAAGCTGATAAAGCAGGTAATTTTGAACGAGGCAACAAACGGTTCTCTGGTGTTGTCAAAGCAACCAATAAACAATTTGCTAACTTTAAGAAAAAAGGTTTTAGTGAAGCCAAAGATGACAAAAGAGAATATGATTATGAAGGCGAAATGGTAAAGTCAGATTTACGCTCAATTATTGCCAATGCAAATCGTTTAATTGATATGCTTGACGATGATGATAATTTGCCAGAATGGTGTCAAAATAAAGTTACTCTTGCAGAAGATTATATTTCAACTGTTGCAAACTATATGACAGCTGAAATGAATGAAGAAGTAGAACAAATTGATGAGGGCTTGGAAAAAGCAAAAACTTTTAAGAAAAATGGTGATATGTTAAATTACCATAAACATATGGAAAAACATTATGGAAATCTTGCTGCAAAAGCTTTCATAAAAAACAATCATAAAGAAAATTCAGAGTTTTATAAACATAATAGCATGGCGGTAAAACATAATGATGCTTATCTCAACCTTAAAAATAAAATAAAAGAAGAAGTAGAGCAACTAGATGAAAAGAATGTACCAACAAACCCTGGCCTCTGGTCTCGGGCCAAAGCTCTTGCTCGTTCCAAATTTGATGTATACCCATCAGCCTACGCAAATGGTTGGGCATCAAAATGGTACAAATCAAAAGGCGGTGGTTGGAAATCTGTGAGTGAAGAAGTTGAGCAGATTGATGAAATCTCAGCTAAAACTGCCATGAGTTACCTTCACAAAACATACGATACAAAAGGTTACAAAGACCACAGCCCACAAACTCAAAAAGGTATACAAAGAGCAACAAGAAAAGTATCACAAGATGCTATGCAAAAAGATTATGAAAAATCTTATAAGGCAGGTCTTTCAACAGAGGAAACAAAACCTCCTTTTGAAGGCGGTACCAAGCCAAAAGATAAAGTAATAGCAGGCAAACATGGCAAAGCGTATTCTACTGCTCGTCATCTTGCTCGTATGGCCATGCAAAAACAAGTAGAAAAAATGAAGAAAGCGCCCATCAAAGAAGAATCAAAGAAGGCTGCAATCGTCAAAGATGTTATGAAAAAGAAAAAAACGGCTTCTGAAGATGCCTTTCAGAAAGACCCTGAGCTATCAACTACACTTACAAAATTATAAGATTGAGTGCAGGCATAAATACACTATCAAATTTCATATTTTAGGAGAGAAACAATGACACTTTGGGGAAATTTAGACGCTGCCAATAATGCACCAAAATTTGGTCCTACTGGCGGAGTAGGTCTAACGGCAAATACACAACAACTTTTTGGAAATACAACTTTTGCTACGATTAGCACATCATTAGGTGTTGCTGGCCAAGCAATTGGTGTTTTTGGTGTTGATGCTTCGGAGCAAGCAAATACTGCAACTAAAGCAAATACTGGAGCTCATGCTGGTTGGGTTATTCGTAAAGAAGGCACAGGAGGTCGTGCAGGTCGTATTCAAGTTGAAACTATTGTAGCAATGGGATCCATGACTGGTGATGCAGCTGACGATGCTACACTTAAAGATACAGCTGGTACTTAATGCGATTTAAGCAGTTTGTTGAAGAATTGACCAGTATTGAAGCTGGTCAAGCGATAGATGCACACGAACCTACGGGTGAGGCTTCGTCAGCTATTGACAACCCTAAAATCCGTATGGAAATGAACTATCGGTTAACAAACGAACTATATGAACCTTTTCTCTCTCCTGAAGGTGGTATACAGGCAATTCGTAAAGTGCTGCATAGGTTTGGATTTGATATGCCAGCACTTTACGATGCTAACCCTGAAGGAGATGAAATTGTTTTTGAGATAGAGCAGTTTGGTCAAGCAAATCTATCAACAAATCTTTACATTTTATATTATCTCACCGATGAAGGTAGTTATGATTTTTTTGCTGAAGTAGGCGATGATGCAAGAATGGATGAACTAATGGCGGATGGTGAGGAGGACAACGAAGAAATAGAATAATGTCTTTTGATGATTTGAATAATGATAATGTAATGATTTATGCAGCAAAAGCCTATGATAAGCCAAATTGCATAATGAGTGAGTTTAGAGAAGATATGAAACGATTTAATTACCTCAAAAGGTTATTTAAACGATATCGTAAGCTAGGTGAATTAAGAGAGCAATTAGTTCTTAATCATTTAGTTGTTCTCAGCAATGTTTTTGGTCCCGAAGTATCAACACGATTGTTGTTCTTCAAAATGGCAAAAGATGATTATTCAGCACTCAAAACATATTTGTTGTTTTTGAGTTGTATGCCCGATAGAGTGCGAGGAATTAAAGGGCACGATATTATTTCTTCCGAGATACCCGTAGATATGTCAATTGCACAGGCGCTAAGAAATCTAAAATGAAAAAACTAAAAGAAGATGGCGTAAGTATGGTTGGTGGTTCACCAGCCAATACGGTTGGTGGTGGCCAAATTGCAGGTCTTGGCGTTGGCAAACAAGGTGAACCAGGCGTAAATCTAAAGAAAAGAAAAAAAGTAATGCCATTTGCTATTTTCGCTAGAAAGCCTCCAGTTAAATGATATTATGGTTATTGAATTCTTGGATTAGTTACATTGTTCACGCTGCCTTAATCGCAGGTGTCATTGGTACATTCTTTGGTTCAATAGTCGCAAGAATTCCCGTAGTTGGCAATTATGGTGCGATTGTAAAAGCAATTGCAATGCCACTACTTGTTGTTGCCGTATTTGCAGAAGGTTATTTGTTTGCATCAAAATCTTGGATAGAAGAAGCAAAGAAATTTGAAGAAAAAGTAAAGATTGTAGAGAAACAATCGCAAGAAGCAAACACCAAATTAGGTCAGGCACTTGCAGATAAAAACAATTCTGTAAAACAACAACAAATTGTAATACAAGAAAAGATTAAAGAAGTTCAGGTCAAAGTAAATGCAGAATGTAAAGTTGCACCTGAAGTTGTAAAGATACTCAATGATGCGGCTAAATTGAAATGAAATACGCCATACTACTATTGCCGTTATTTTTAACTGGTTGTTTTAAATCAATACCAGTAAAAATGAGTTTTCCTGATGCGCCAGCCGAGATGAAAGTGGTTTGCCCAGAACTTAAAGAAGTAAAAGACAATGCAGAAATGAGTGATATTTTACAAGTGGTTACGGCAAACTATGCAACCTACCATGAGTGTAAAAACAAAGTAAATGCATGGATAGAATGGCACAAATTACAAAAACAAATAAGTGATAGTGTAAAATGAAAAAACTAATTGCAGCTGTTATACTTACTACAACATTGTCGGGCTGTGCATTAATTGATGCATATTTTATGGCAAGATATGACAATGTAGAGTATGCATTGTTAAACAAAATTAATACACTTTCAGAATTATCCGTGAGTGATTGCAAAGACCAAAACAAATCATATGGTAACTTTGAAGGTCTTTATTGGACTGCGGTAGAACTTCGTAACTTTTCACAATATATTCCTCGTAATGCAGAAACACAAAAGTTAACTGCCAACATGGTAGAACTAACGAAGCAAGGAAAGGAAATGTATGAAAAAGGCGCTACAATCTCTGAAACATTTTGTAAGCTCAAGCTGGGCCAAATTAACCGCTCTGCTAAAGTGGCCCAAGAAGTCATAGGAAAGAAACCAAGATGAGCAATCTAGCACAAATACAAGAATCTTTTGAGGCATACAAATTTGCCTTTGAACAAGGCCAAATTGCAGCTGATGAATACAAATCTCTTTTAGAAGGTTTAGAGGTAGAAAAATCAGTTACAATGAATGCCGAAGAATTGCAGTATAAAGAAAACCTCCATACGGCTATTAGTGCCGCAATTTCAGCCGCTTCTATGTTAGGATAAGAGATGACCGAACTGACTTTAGACCAACTCAAACAATTACTGCCTAAAAACCCATATGTTGAGCATTGGCATCGGGCCCTTGCTCAATTATTGCCAGATTATGATATCAATACACCACAGAGAATCGCCGCTTTCATAGCACAATGCGCTCACGAATCTGGTGGCTTTACTGCATTGAAAGAAAACTTAAACTACCGTGCTGCATCGTTGCGTAAATTATTTCCAAAATATTTTCCAACAGATGAATTAGCAAATGATTATGCATCACGACCAAACAAACAAGAGGCCATTGCCAATCGTATTTACGCAAGTCGCATGGGAAATGGACCTGAAGAAAGTGGTGATGGATGGAGATATTGCGGTCGTGGCCTCATTCAGTTAACAGGTAAAAGCAATTATCAAAACTTTGCAATGAGCATTGAAACACCTGTTGAAGATGTACCTGAATATCTTGCTACATTTGAAGGAGCTGCACAATCGGCCTGCTGGTTCTGGGAAACAAACAATCTTAATAAATGGGCCGATACAGGCGACATTAAAGAACTTACACGCCGCATCAACGGTGGTTATATTGGATTAGAAGATAGAATCAAACACTATGAACACGCACTTCATGTAATGGGTGGTCATTAATGAAATTACTTTCTCTTTTTACAGACGGCACGGATGATGGCATTAGTAGTAAGCGTGCAGTTACAATTGCTGCGTTTTTATTGTGTGCAGCAGGATTTATTGGTGATATGATTTGGGATTACAAAGTTGACCCAAATGTGTTTGAAGCTATGATGTATATTGTGGTAGCAGGTTTAGGATTTACAGCATCAGAAAAATTCGCTAAAAAGGATCAAAAATGAAAACACTTATTTTCGTTGCAGGTTTAATTTTTTCAGTATCAGCAATGGCCGAAGCTGAAATTAAAAAGGTTTGTAAAGATAAGGTAGATGCCAAAGGCCAAGTTGTAAAAGGTAAAGACGGAAAGCCGGTACAGGAGTGCAAAGAAATTAAAGTTCACAAGAAACTAGAAGGCACAAAAGTTCCTGAAAAGAAATAATGTATCCAGAAGAACAAAAGATACACGATATTGAAATGAGTGTCGGTCTGCTTGGTAAAGATATTGAGCAGACCGACCGTCTTTGCACGAAACTTTCTGAATCAATTGAAAAATTACAGGAAGTAAACACGAGCATTTTAAGAATGATTACTTTGCACGAGCAAAGACATGAGCAACACGAAAAAGTAGAAACAGAATTGAAAGAAGATATCAAAGATTTACACGATAGAATTGACCAAGTAGAAAGGCATATTTCTGCTAGGATTGACGCACTCCGAAATGACCTTATGCATCACAAAAAGGATGATAATGTGGTTGGCAATACACTTAAAGAGATTGACAAATATAAGTGGATGATTCTTGGTGCGGCAATTGCTGTTGGTTGGATTATCGGTAATGTCAACTTAGGTGTTTTAGGCACACTATTCAAATAGTATTGATTTTTTGTGAGTTTTATGTTATGATTATATTATGTCTCTCCCAATTGATACAAAATATGTCCGCCTAGTATCTTCTCGCTTGCGTAACTTCAAGCAGAAGAATAGTTATTTGTTTAACTTCAGCTGCCCCTATTGCGGCGATAGTCAAAAGAATAAATCCAAGGCCCGAGGCTATATCTTTCCAAAAGGTAATGACCTCATCTATAAATGCCATAACTGTGGAGTTGGTGCAAATGTTGGTAACTTCCTCAAGCATATTGATTCGTCACTATACCGAGAATACACTCTGGAAAAGTATAAGACAGGTGAATCCAATAACTCCTATTCAGCGAACACAATCCTCAACATACAGCCACCCAAATTTGGCCGAGTTGAAAAAGCAAAAGTATTTGAACACGCCGAATGGTGTGACAAACTACCAAGTGGACATTATTGCTTAGAGTATATTTCAAAGCGACAAATACCAAAAGAGTTTTACAGTAAGTTATTATTCACACAACACTACAAACAATTTGTAGATGCATTGGTGCCAAACCATGGCAAGCAAATCGTAGATGATGCTCGCCTTGTCATACCTTTTTATGATGAGTATGATGATTTGATTGCTGTGTCAGGCCGTGCGCTAGAAACAAGTGACAAAACACTTCGCTATGTTACAATTCGCACAAATGATAATGAGAATAAGTTGATTTACGGTATGGACCGTGTTTCATTGGATGGCATCGTAAAAATACTAGAAGGCCCTATTGATTCAATGTTTCTTACTAATTGTGTGGCTAGTGGCGATGCTAATTTATCCATTGCAGCAGATGAAATTTCAGCAGATGAGAAGTTATTAATTTTTGATAATGAACCACGCAATAAAGAAATCGTAAAGATGATGCAAGATGCAATCAAATCGGGTCATAATGTCGTAATTTGGCCAAGCAATACACAAGGCAAGGACATAAATGAAATGATTATTGCTGGAAAAACTGTGGATGAGATAGAAAGAATTATAAGTAGTAACTCCTTCAGAAGTATTGAAGCGCAAATCAAGTTTAATATGTGGAAGAAAATATGAATGTGAAATTGATTAGTTATTCTCAGCAAGCAATTGATCTTGCCAAAATGGACAATGTTGAGATTGATGTGATGAATATGCAAGATTTGGTTGCTTTTTGTGCTAGAGTATCTAATCCAAGCAATCAAAACAACACAGACACAAGTGAGAAGTTAATTCGTTACCTCATAAAGAATCAACATTGGTCACCATTGGAAGTTGTCAATGTTTGTTTAGAAATTACAACCACAAGAGATATCGCCAGACAAATGCTTCGTCACCGTTCATTTTCTTTCCAGGAGTTTTCTCAGCGTTATGCTGACCCAACAAAAGAACTAGAATTTGTAACAAGAGAAGCTAGATTACAAGATCCAAAAAATAGACAGAATAGTGTTTCATTGAATGGCACTTTGGGTCATGCCCTTATTAATGATGAATGGTTACACAAACAAAAAATCCTTATTGCACTTGCCAAAGAAACATATACATGGGCGGTGAATAAAGGTATAGCAAAGGAACAGGCCAGGGCTGTTCTGCCCGAAGGCAATACTGTTTCTCGTTTGTATATGAATGGAACTTTGCGTAGTTGGATTCACTACATACAACTCCGTTCAGCAAATGGCACACAGAAAGAACACATTCAAATTGCACAGAAATGTGCTGAAGTAATCGCCAAAGTATTTCCGATGGCGAATGAATTTGTAACAAAATAATAATAACAATTTGGAGTATTGAATGTCAGACATTGTTCACGGCATCACCGTTGATTTCTCTCGTGATTCCTTATTTGATGAATTAGGTTTAAAACGATTAAAAGAAAGCTATATGAGAGAAGATGAAACTTCTCCACAAGAAAGGTTCGCATATGTATCTAAATCTTTTGGGACGGATTTGGCACACTCGCAAAGGCTCTATGAGTATAGCTCTAGACATTGGCTTTCTTATTCTACTCCCATTTTATCTTTTGGTCGGTCTAAGCGTGGTCTTCCCATTTCTTGTTTTCTCCCGTATTTGGATGATTCTGCGGAAGGTCTGGTTGATTGTTTATCGGAAGTTAATTGGCTCTCAATGTTAGGAGGCGGTGTTGGAATTGGTATTGGAATTCGTTCGGCTGACGACAAATCTGTTGGCGTCATGCCTCATCTTCGCACTTATGATGCTTCTAGTTTGGCTTACAGGCAGGGCCGCACCCGGCGTGGCTCTTACGCTGCTTATCTTGACATTAGCCATCCTGACATTCTCATATTTTTGGAGATGAGAAAACCAACAGGCGACCAGAATATGCGTTGTCTGAATCTACATCACGGTATTAATATTACCGATGATTTCATGCACTTGGTTGAAAAGTGTATGCTTGACCCAGCAGCCGATGATACATGGAACCTAAAAGACCCACATAGCGGCGAGGTGCGTGATACAGTTTCGGCTCGTGAATTGTGGCAGCGTATACTTGAGATTCGCATGATGACTGGTGAACCATATCTACATTTCATTGATACAAGTAATGCAGCAATGCCAGAGTTTCAAAAGAAATTAGGCTTATCAATTAAACAATCTAATTTGTGTAGTGAAATTATTTTACCAACAGATAAAGAGCGCACAGCTGTATGTTGTTTATCTTCAGTTAATTTGGAGTATTACGATGAATGGAAATCTGACCCATTATTTCTGCGTGATGTTGCCGAGATGCTTGATAATGTGCTTCAGTATTTTATTGACAATGCTCCTGATGCTATTGCTCGTGCAAAGTATAGTGCCGAGCGAGAGCGTTCTATTGGTATTGGTGCTCTTGGGTTCCATGCTTACCTGCAGCGTAACAATATTGCTTGGGAATCTGCTTTGGCCACATCAGCCAACAACAAAATCTTCAAACACATTAGAGCTTATTTGGATCAAGCAAACATATACCTTGGTAAACAAAGGGGTGAAGCTCCTGATGCTAAAGGTACCGGTCTACGCTTTAGTCATATGCTCGCTATTGCTCCTAATGCTAGTTCATCCATCATCATGGGTAATACAAGCCCTTCTGTTGAGCCTTTTCGGGCTAATGCTTATAGACAAGACACATTAAGTGGTGCATATCTAAACAAAAACAAATATCTGGACAAAATCATACAGGAGAAATGCGACAATGACAAAAGCCTTGACTACAATGAGATTTGGTCATCAATCATCGCAAATGATGGATCCGTTCAACACCTCAACTTTCTGGATGAGTGGCAGAAAGATGTGTATAAGACCTCTATGGAAATTGACCAAAGATGGGTGGTGGACCATGCAGCTAACAGACAAAGTTACATTGACCAAGCGCAATCTATCAATCTCTTTTTTAGACCAGATGTTAATGTAAAATATCTCCATGCAGTTCATTTTCAGGCCTGGAAGCAAAAATTAAAAACGCTTTACTATTGTCGTAGTGAAAAATTGGCCAAGGCTGATAAAGTGGCCAAGAAAATTGAAAGAGAAGTTATACAAGAAATTGATTTGAAACAATTAGCAACCGAAGAAGTTTGTTTAGCTTGTGAGGGATAAAATGGATCTTAAAGAAATATTAAAACTAAAGCAACAGAAACAACAATTTAACAACACACAGAAACAACAAACAAAAATACCAGCAATGCCAAATAAACCACAAAAGAGAGTTACAGGAAGAGGCCGATGACAAAGAAAAAATATAATCTAACAGAAGATAGAACACACTTTAAACCATTTTCATATCCATGGGCATATGAAGCATGGTTGAAACATGAGCAAGCCCACTGGCTTCACTCGGAAGTTCCTATGTTAGAGGATGTAAAAGATTGGAAAAATAAATTAAACAAAGAAGAAAAACAATTTCTTACACACATTTTCCGTTTCTTCACACAAGGTGACATTGATGTTGCTGGTGGTTATGTAAAGAATTATTTGCCATATTTTCCACAACCAGAAGTTCGTATGATGCTTCTTGGCTTTGCTGCAAGAGAGGCACTTCATGTGGCTGCTTATTCACATTTAATTGAAACATTGGGTTTACCAGAGACAATGTATAATCAGTTTATGGAATACGATGCGATGAGGCAGAAACACGATTATGTATTAGATATCTCTGGTAAAAATACAACAAAAGAAAACACGGCCACACATATCGCTGTATTCTCTGCATTTACTGAAGGTATGCAGTTGTTCAGTTCATTTATTATGTTACTGAATTTCCCACGCCATGGTAAGATGAAAGGCATGGGCCAGATTGTTACATGGTCTATTGTTGATGAAACCATGCACACCGAATCCATGATTAAGTTGTTTAAAACTTATATCCATGAAAATAATGAAATTTGGAATGATACACTCAAAGCACAAATCTATACCATTGCAACACGAATGGTTGAATTAGAAGATAAGTTTATTGATTTAGCATTTGAAATGGGTCAAATGGAAAACCTTACGCCAGAAGATGTAAAGCAATACATTCGTTACATAGCTGACCGTAGATTGATTTCTATGGGCATGAAAGGTATTTTTAAAGTTAAAAAGAATCCTTTGCCATGGGTTGAAGAAATGATTAACGCACCAATACATGGTAATTTCTTTGAGAATCGTGTTACGGACTACGCAAAAGGCGCTCTGTCTGGAACATGGGACGATGTATGGGGTAAAGCCGCATAATTTTGTGTGCAAATGCAACATACATAGTAAAAGCAGAGGAGTTTTACTATGATTGACAAAAAACAATTAGCAGAAGCATTACAAAAAGAGTGGTCTGAAAGTATTCGTTGGCGTGGTATCAAACGCAATTATACAGCAGAAGATGTTGTAAGATTGTATGGTTCGGTTGATGAGCAGTTTACATTGGCGGCTCGTGGTGCCAGTAGATTATGGACAGACCTACATAATGAACCATTTGTAAATGCGCTAGGTGCCTTAACTGGTATGCAGGCACTACAACAGGCAAAGGCTGGTTTAAAGGCCATCTATTTGTCTGGTTGGCAGGTGGCAGCCGATGCAAATATGGCAGGTGAAATGTATCCTGACCAATCTTTGTATCCTGCTTATAGTGTACCAAAAGTTGTTGAGAAAATCAACAACACATTTCGGCGTGCTGACCAAATCCAATGGATGGAAGGCGTAGGTGATGTAGATTATTTTGTGCCAATTGTTGCTGATGCAGAGGCAGGATTTGGCGGTGTTCTTAATGCATTTGAATTAATGAAGCAAATGATTCGTGCAGGCGCCGCAGGAGTTCATTTTGAGGATCAACTTGCATCGGTCAAAAAGTGTGGCCACCTCGGAGGAAAAGTATTGGTTCCAACGAGAGAAGCAATTAATAAGCTCAATGCGGCACGATTGGCTGCTGATATCTGCGGTGTGCCTACTCTTGTGGTTGCTCGCACAGACGCCGAAGCTGCTGATTTGGTTACTTCAGATATAGATGAAAATGATAAACCGTTTTTAACGGGTGAGAGAACGGTTGAAGGATTTTATCGTACCAGACCAGGTCTGGAACAAGCCATAAGTAGAGGACTGGCTTATGCACCTTACGCTGATTTAGTATGGTGTGAAACCGGGAAACCTGATTTAGAGTATGCAAAGAAATTTGCAGAAGCAATTCACAAAGAGTTTCCTGGTAAGATGTTGTCATATAATTGCTCACCTTCATTCAATTGGAAGAAAAATTTAGATGATGAAACGATTGCAAATTTCCAAAAGGAATTGGGTGCCATGGGTTATAAATTTCAGTTTGTTACTCTTGCTGGCTTCCACTCTATTAATGCTGGAATGTTTAGGCTTGCTTCTGGATATCGTGAACGAAATATGTCGGCGTTTGTTGAATTACAAGAACAAGAGTTTGATTTACAAAAAGAAGGATTTACCGCTGTCAAACATCAACGAGAGGTTGGAACTTCATATTTTGATGCCGTTACAACTACAATTGAGGCGAACTCTTCTACGACTGCGATGAAAAATTCTACTGAAACGGAACAATTTCACTAATGTTTGCACTTACCTTAATTATGACTTGTTTTTTAGGCTATCAAGTTTTTATGCCTCAAGTAAACAATGCTAAATACACTTTCAACATTGATAGCGAAGGCACCATCATTCGTATGAACACGCAAGATGGTACAATGGAAAAATGTGACAAAAACCTAGTATGTAAAGGAGAAAAATGAAACTCTATATTTTTATTGCGTTGGTCATTGCCATTGTAGTGCCAGCCGCATACGCACAAAAAACACCACAAGGTGTAACATATGATGCACAAATTGTAAGAATAAACGATGGTGATACGGTTGTAATTGCAGCACCATTTCTACCACAACCATTGAAACCTGAATTGGCGGTTCGTATCTTTGGTGTTGATACTCCAGAGAAAGGCCACAGAGCTCAATGCCCACAAGAGGACCAAAGAGGCCGTGCAGCTACTGACTTTACAAAAAATGTTGTAGCGGCTGCACAGAAACGCCAAGTGGTTCTGTATGGCTGGGATAAATTTGGTGGTCGTGTTCTTGGTGATATCATTCTGAACGGCCAATCACTACGCACGATGCTAATTCAAAATGGTTTTGCTCGTGAATATTATGGTGATGCAAAACAATCATGGTGTAACTAATGGCAACATTACATCATATTTGCGATGAGTGTGGTTCTGATTTCACACTTAAATACGATGAAGAGCAAACCGAATCAGACCCTCAAAATTGTCCATTCTGCGGCGCCTACATACTAGAAGATATGGATAATGTTGAGGACGATGAGTGACTTGGTACTTTCATAATACAACCACAGAGTTCAAAGAAGAAAATATAGGCCATGCTTTCGGCATGGTCTATCTCATTACACACATAAAAACTGGTAAAAAATATGTGGGTAAAAAGTTTTTCACCAAAGCCAAAACAAAACAAGTAAAAGGTAAAAAGAAACGAAGCCGAGTTAAATCGGATTGGGAAAGTTATTGGGGAAGTAACAAAGAATTACAAGAAGAAGTAAAGAAAAATGGTGAAAGTGAATACACCAGAGAGATATTACACCTCTGTAATACTCGGAGTGAATGTTCTTATTATGAAACCTGGGAGATATTTACCAGACACGCATTACTGTCTGATAATTACTGGAATGCTTGGGTGAGTTGTAGAATTAGGAAGGACCACCTAATTAAGCTTTAGCTTTATCATTCAACGGCAGCACCAATACTTATAAGATTTTTGGCGTTTTACCTCACTCACCAGGTAAAAATTTAGCACATTTGCCTCATTTATGTTGCGTTGCGTCATATAATGTTACTACATACTCCTGTGATGCTTAAGGAGGTCACAGAATATGCTAACTAAACTTAAATCTTTCCTAACAATTATTTGGGATTCTGTAATTGAGGCGCAAGAAAAGCGTGCCGAGTATTACAGAAAAACAGGTAAGAAGTTCATGGAATAACCACTCGCTTAACAAGGAGAATCAAATGTTTGACTATACCAAAATGACTATGAAACCAGAGCAAATTCAGGATACCGTTGAGAAGTCCAAAGATTTCGCTATCAAAACCGTTGAATTTAACAACACCATTGCCAAAGAATCCCTCAAATTCTTCAATGATGTAACCGATAAATACTTCTATACCTACACGGCCAAGGTTGCAGAGGCCGTCAACCAAGGTTCGGAGTATGCAAAAGAATTCATCAAAACAGGCACCGTTAAATCGCTATACACAAATAGCGCAAAAAACTAAATCTTGGCATCCAGTTGCAAGAAACGGCTGGATTATCAAGTTTTCTATTTTTGACGGGAATAACTTTTTAATTACTGTTATTTCGCAATACACCGGGCAGGCGATAATCCGACATTTTACAGATGAGGATATCGCCTGTTCTTTTATTAATTTCATACAAGACCTAGACGCCGAGCAGGTTGTAGAATTATAAATAGAGTATCAGATTTTATAATTCGTAGGAGCTCAAATTGCCCTTAACAAAAGTAACGGCGGGAGTTATCGCTGCCAACGCAGTCGTAGATTCATTTGGAAGCCAATCCATCACAGGCGATAAACTTGGCCTGACGGCTATCAACGCAAACAATATTGTAGATGGCACAATCACGGCTGCAAAGTTAGCTCCTGGCACTGCTCTCTCAAATGGTCAATTATCCGTTGTCACTGCTGGTCTTGCTGTAATTCCAGATTCGCCAGCAACAATAACTCCATATAAAATTTTAGGGCAAGTTCAAGTTGGAGGATCAACATTTGGAAATACGACAACAAATGTATATGTTGTTCCTGCTTCAACTCAAACTGTCGTAAAAACAATTGCCATTACAAATCAATCTGCTAATACGGTATCCGTTGATTTTTTTGCTAGATTAAACACACAAGCTTTAAGTAATCAACATTATCTTGTAAGGTCGTTTAATCTTACCGGAGCGGATACACTTCTGTTAGAACCAAATATAACAATGAATGCTTCTTCAATTCTTGCTGCTAACATAATTGGAGCAAATGCAAATACATCAAATGTAACGGTTAATGCTTTTGGTGTGGAGATAATCTAATGCCAAATTCTTTAAAAATTTTAGGACAGGTAAATCCTTCGGCAAATGCACAAACAAATGTTTATGTTGTACCAGCATCTACCGCAGCTTTTGTAAATTCAATAAACATAACAAATTTAGGTTCAACAAATGCTTCATACAGTATCATTGTTGTTCCTTCTACTGATAACTCTAGTTCGCCATTGCCAAAGCACTTTGTGATAAGAGGAGCTTCTTTACCAGGTGACGATGAAGCATTACTAGATTTTGTTATGACATTGCCAGCAGGAACAGTTCTTGCGGCGAATAGCAATCAAAGTATAGCAATTTCAGCATTTGGTGTGGAGATAACATAATGCCAATTAGATTTCTTGTCAATCAAAGTTCTAACGAAGGAAAAACAGTAAGACCAACAGGCTATAAATTTCCTGTTGGACTGTCTGGTTTAGCATCAAATGCAACAGTAGATTATATCGTAGTTGCTGGCGGAGGCGGCGGCGGTGCTGGTGGTGGCGGCGCCGGAGGATTTACAACTGGATCATTAACATTTACAAATAGTTCAAGCTCAAGTATAAAAATTGGAGCAGGAGGCCCAGGATGCACTTCTGGTGTTGATATTAGAGGTTCAAACGGTAGCTTTTCTTTTATAAACACCGCAGTTGGAGTTGTGTTAACTTCTAGCTCAGGTGGCGGCGGCGGAGGTTCTTATAGCGCACCAACCAGAGGATCAGCTGATGGTTCAGCTGGAGGATCTGGTGGCGGCGGCGGAGTTTTTCCTGGACCTGCAGCTCCAGTCAATGGTGGTACTGGAACTCCAGGTCAAGGAAATAATGGAGGAGCCGGCCTACAATATGACGGTTCGGGTGGATATAGCCCAGGAGGCGGCGGTGGAGCTGGAGCTGCTGGCGTAGCTGGAGTTTTTGGACCTGCTCCAGCTTCAGGAAATGGTGGTATAGGAATAATATCTTCTATTACAGGCACATCACTATATTGGGCTGGCGGCGGTGGCGGCGGTGGACAGCATGATAGTCCATTAAACCCGAATGGAGTTGCAGGAAATGGTGGTTTAGGTGGAGGAGGCGGCGGTGCTGAATATGGCCCAGGAACTCTTCCTGCAAACAGCGGAGCTGTTGGCCGGCATGGAGTTGGAGGCAACTCGGCATTTAATACAGCGGGAAGTGGATCACGAAATGGACCTGGACCCGCTGGTAATGGCGGTGCTGGCGGAACAAATACTGGCGGTGGCGGTGGCGGCAATGGAATTTCTGTTTATACTGGAGGTTCTGGAGGAAGCGGCATTGTAGTTATTCGCTATAACGATAGTGAGGGCCAAAAAGCAACCGGCGGTACAGTAACAACTTCTCCAGGTTACATAATTCACACTTTTACTGGAGATGGTAATTTTAATACCAATACAAACTGGACTGGATCACAATACTCTATAAACTAGCACAATAAATATAATACTCAAGGAATCACTTAATGCCATTACAACAAGTCACAGGAAATGAGATAGCCGCAGGGAGTATTGTTGGGTCCGATATAGCTGACGCAACAATCACGGCTGCAAAGTTAGCTCCTGGCGCTGCAATTTCCAACGGTCAACTTTCGGTCGTTTCTTCTGCGGTTGGCGTTATTCCTGATTCAGCTGCTGGTCGCCTTCCATACAAAATTCTAGGTCAAGTGCAACCAACAGCAAATGTTCTTACTACCATCTATACGGTACCTGCAGCTACAAATACAATGGTCACCACAATTACTGTATGCAATCAAAGTGCAAATACAGTATCAGTCAATGTAGCTGCAAACCTAAGTGGTTCAGCAGTAGCAACAAGAAACTTTATTGTAACAAGTTATGCTCTTGGTGCCGCAGAAACATTGGTGCTAGAACCAAGAATTTCACTTAATGTTGGTTCAATTCTTTCAGCAAACATTACAGGTGCAAATGCTACAAATGCAAATGTTTCTGTCAATGCTTATGGTGTGGAGATAATCTAATGCCAAATATTCATACAATTCTTGGTCAGATTAATCCAACTGCCAATACACAAACAAATGTCTATGTGGTACCAGCATCCACCGCAGCTGTTGTAAACGCAATTCATGTAGATAATACCGGTGATGCAAATGCTTCATATAGTATTATTGTTGTTCCTTCTACGGACAATTCCAGTTCACCATTACCAAGACACTTTGTAATGCGTGGTTCTATTGCTCCTTCTGGAGATACAGTTATACTAGATTTTCCTTTAACATTGCCAGCTGGTACGGTTGTAGCAGCCAATACAAATAATGGTAGCTTGGCAATCTCAGCTTTTGGCGTGGAGATATCATAATGCCGATTCGTTTTCTTAATGTTCCAAATTCAGATAGCTTACGCTCATCACGGCCAACAGGCTACAAATTTCCAACAGGATTAAATGCTGCAATTCCAGCAAATACTGTTGTTGATTATGTTGTAGTTGCTGGCGGCGGCGGCGGCGGAGCTAATCATGGCGGCGGCGGAGGTGCTGGTGGATTCAGTCAAGGATCTAATTTTTCTTTATCAAAATCAACTTCATATTCTATTGTTGTTGGTGCTAGTGGACCTGGAGGTACTAATCCAACTCCTGTTTCGGTAAGTGGTTCTTATTCTTTTATTAATGTTGCATCAACAACAGCTTTAGTTACATCTATTGGTGGTGGCCGAGGCGGCCAAAGCCTAAGCGCAGCATCAAGTGGTGGCTCAGGTGGCGGCGGAGCTGGAGAAATTTCTCCTGGCGTATCTCCATCTGGCGGTCCTGGAACTCCTGGACAAGGAAATAATGGTGGAAATGGAATTGGAGCTGGAAACAGCGGCGGCGGTGGCGGCGGCGGTGCAGGAGCACCAGGAAGTGCAGCTCCTGCTCCAGCAGCTGCTGGAGGCACTGGAGGAAATGGAGTAACCACAACAATAGCACCATCTGGTACACCAGCAACTTATGCAGGAGGTGGTGGCGGCGGTTGTTCTCAAGTTTCACCTGGTGCTCCAGGCGGCAGTGGCGGCGGCGGTACAGGAGGTCATTTTGGTGGCCAAGGAACACCTGGAACAACAAATACTGGCGGCGGAGGCGGAGGCGGTACAGGACAAGATAATCCAGCTGCCGGTGCTTCTGGGGGTACAGGCATCGTAATCATTCGTTACAATGATTCTGGAGGCCAACAAGCTACTGGCGGTACAGTAACAACTTCTCCAGGTTACATAATTCATACTTTTACTGGAGATAGCACATTTAGTACCAATAATTTCTTTGGTGGTAACACAACTTACACCGTTAATTAACCTTTGCCTCTTTTTGTTATTTGCCTGTGATATAATAGCTGTATGAAAAATATCATTGCCGAACTATTGTCTTTTACCGACCGTGAGAAGGCTGAAATGTTTGCCATTCTTGCCGTTATTCTCTTTTGTACCTGTGCCGTTCTTCTTGGTATTACCTGGTCCCGTGGTAATGATGTGCAGTATTTCAAAGAGCGAATTGTTCTCATGGACCAACGAATGACTGGTATTGACAAGAAGCTGCACGATACACAACAAAATCTCAGCAAAACAAATGAAAATGCCGCTGAAACACGGCGATTACTTGATGCTGAAATCATGCGAAGTGCCGAGCAAGACAAGTGGATTGAATATTGGAAAACATTACCTCAGTTACCCCAGCCTAAACCTCAGCAAAGACGATGATAGTCATTGGCAAATATAACAAAACTCAGGCCTCAGCCATAGAGTTTTTTGCCACAGAACTATTGACAAAACAACTCAAATCGCATATAATAGTAAATATAAAGTTTACGAAGCGTTTGCCTGTCTATGGCTTTACAGAAGTGGATGGGCATAATAGCAAAGGCAAACCAAGAGAGTTTACATTAGAGTTACTACACGGTATGTCAGAGAAACAAACAATTAAAACTTTGGCGCATGAATTTACTCATGTCAAGCAATATGCCTACGGTGAGATTGATGAGCTTGGTACAAAATGGTTGTCTCGTAAATTAGACCATGATTCGGTGCCCTATCACAAGCGACCATGGGAAAAAGAAGCTTTTAGAAACGAAGAAAGGTTGTATAAAAAATGGTTACAGATGAAGAGCTCGTAAAAATTAGTTATGAAATTGACAACTTTCTTTTTGAAAAAATCAAAGAGACCGATATGATACCAATCAATCTGGCAGGCATTGTTTTAGCTCGTTTAATTCGTATGAATGAAAGTGTAAGTAGTGAAGAAGATTTTTATAAGCTTTTACATTCAATTGCAAACAAAAGGCACCTAGAACTTGAGCAAAGGACACTCCAATGAACAATGAAATAGAACGATATGTTGGCGAGCTTCGTGACCTACGCCGTGTCAATCATACAATACTGAAGAATAAAGAATCACTTGAACAATGGGTCACATGGTTAGATGCAGAAATACGCCAATGGCCATTATCTGAGCATGAAAAGAAACATAAAAGAGAACTAAAAGAAATCATTGAGCAACTACTAGCAGCACACAGCATGGTTCAGGTAGATTTGGATATGGTTCGTGTGTCTGGTGTTCCATATGGGGTTCAATTACAAAAAGATTTATTTTAATTATGATATACTTAATTGATGATGTGATTGATTCGTGGGCTGCAAACAATATAGCAAAGCAATTGTTTAGCCTGAATTTTCCATGGTATTATACGCCTGATGCCTCGTATGGTGACAAAAACAATTATCAGCAAAGACCTGGTTTCCTACATTGGTTTGCAAGAGGCGCCGAAAAATCACAATATCTAAACCTCATTGAACCTCTGATTACAAACGGTGCATTGGCATTAAAGAAAAAAGAAGTTGATGTAATTCAAATACGGTCATTTCTACAATTACCACTTGATTCAACCTACACAGGCCAAGATATTGATACACCGCACATTGATTTATTTGAACCGCATTGGGTTATGCTCTATTATGTGGTTGACAATGATGCTGAGACCGTCATTTACAACAATAAGATGAAAAGTAAAGATGACATTCCTACATTTAATGACCTCAAAGAATTCACTCGTATAAAACCAAAGAAAGGTCGCATGGTTATATTTGACGGTATGCATTGGCACACCGCACTTCAACCAAAAACAGGACCTCGTGCAATTATTAATATCAATATAAAAAAATGATGCCCTTTGAAATTGATGTGCCTTATCGTATGAGGCCCAATATGCGACCACTTGGTGAAAATGAGCCAATTACATACCAAGACAAAGATTATGGTGCTTACATTGAGCAGAAACAAAAAATCATGGCACAGGCCTATGGTAACAATTGGAATCCACACCTAAGAGATAAAGTATTGACCTATCTACAATGCAATACAGTAGAAGAGGCCATTGCTAAATATCAGGAGGACTTTGTTGTATTTGCACCTGATATAAAAGGCAGGTTGTCGTTACAAATGGCATCTGTATGCTTTCCATCAGGTTGGAATCCGACCGAGAAGGTCAATAAAACATTTGCAGAGATACATGAGCCGGTGGCCGACAATGAAATGATAATGAAAGCGGCCGACCATATTGCTACAATGATTACACAAAAAGGGCCGTTTATACGCTCTGTATGGACTGTAACGAACTCTGCTGACCTCAATCGGCACCCAAGCAATAAAAAGCCATGGACCGATGAGAAACTAGAGAATATGTGGTATAGAGCCGAAAGACAAGTAACCGTACCACTTGGCGATGCAGCATTGTTTTTTATACGAACCTATACCGTGCCGTTGTTGTCAGTAGATATTGAGAAAATACGACAATCGGTATACAGTATGTCAAATGAAATACTAGGCTATAAAGATTTACACCATGTCATAGAAATACTAGGAGCAAACCCATGAAAAACTATTGGGGCGAACCCGATGAAGAGCCATTACCAGATTGGATGAATCCAAAGTCCTACCAAGGAAATAAAAAGGCTCGTGTATTGAAATCATTAGAAGAGGCGGCTGCAGAAGCATTAAAGAAACCGCCAATTCCAATTATATTAAAACCACCTACGGGGTATGAAAATGAGTAATGATTTAATTAGCATTAAAGATTTTATTTTGAAGTTTAAAGGCTGGTGGGCTGCATCACTTGGCATTGTAATTGCATTGATACTTGGCATACTCATTGGTATTTTTGTTGTTGAAGGTAAAATTATAAATGATTGTAAATTCCTCAACGCATTTCGTATCGGTGACCAAGGCTATACCTGCCAACGCCGTATCTAATGGTCAAGGCTTGGGTCCTGATATTGGTATTAAACGGTGTGACCAATGACCTAGGGCCAAAAATGACAGCTCCCGATTGTCAGGCCGCATGGAAGAAATATACACAGCAGCACCCAAAACAGAAATACAATACCTTTTGTGAATGGAGAAACCCGTGAAATGTGATTGGAAGGACGCAGAGCATAATACGCACTATTACTATAATACCGAAAATGGTCAAATTATAGGTCAGGTGCATAATATAGCCCACACCAAAATCTACATGGCCGTTGCAATTGTGCGAAATACCGAAGAGTTACTTGGTCGCTACATTGCACTTGATTTTGCCAAAGAGGCCGTATCGCATTATTGGAATATACAGAAAAGAACATTATTAGAATCGGACTTTTAAAATGAACCGTGTAAGATATAGTACCAATTGGATGGGACCAATATCACTTAATTGGTATCGTGACCGTGGATTTACTCAAAAGGTTACAAAGATTCTGGAGCAAAACTCTCCAATATCCGATAAGAAAAAAGGTGATGTTGTAGAGTATGATGAAATTACCGTATCATATTCTGGTGGCCGCATAGATTTCTTTAATCCTCACAATCATTCGCCATACCCCGATGAAATGGCCGTACCACTTATGCGCTCCGAAGATTGGAATAGATTCTCTGATTGGCTATCCACCTTTGAAACCGATGAGATATGGGAATTTTGCCAATTGGTATGGATGTATGAAAAAGCAAACAAAAAGATAGAATGGTATGAAACGCCAGAGTGGTATCCATATGACCCAAACAAATAAAGAACCGACCATTATAGAATTAGAAGCAAACCATACCGCCTTTGTATTGGATGAGCATGGTAACCTGATAGAGTTTTATCTACCAGACCAGACCGAAGATAAAGAAGTGCCACAAAGAATCGTGGAGATGCTGAACCTCTGTATTAATGCCGCTGACCTCATGTCCGATAAGGGATATGAATTAGGTACCCATGAAGAGCAGGCCGAATTTGATGCGAAACGGGATTATAAACTGTAACAAAAAATTCACACAAAATTCATCTCCAAGGCTCTAAATATTTTTGCGACACACAATGAAAGGAGCTCGCATGATACAAAGAATTCTCGCCGTA
>Ga0315903_10002638_pt1 | contig 25983 bp, 25 predicted proteins | sample LakEriMetagenome_7_FD_203524 | JGI IMG/M metagenome (GOLD analysis project Ga0315903, IMG submission 203524) | Freshwater fungal communities from buoy surface, Lake Erie, Ohio, United States - Buoy 2 MA119 | ecosystem: Environmental > Aquatic > Freshwater > Lake | place: USA: Lake Erie, Ohio... | reverse complement strand
AAGTTGCAAACTCATTGTCACTTCTACGTCGTGGTGGCTCTGATGTTGTATTAGGAAATCTGCTCACACTTCCAGTTGGTGGTGGTCTGTTGTATGTGCAGCCTGTTTATGTCAGAGCGACTTCAAATACAGCCGCATACCCATTGCTTCAGAAAGTTCTCGTATCCTTCGGAGATCAAATTGGTTATGACGACACATTAAAGGGCGCACTTGATCAAGTTTTCGGTGGTAACTCCGGAACTGTTGCAGGTGGCTCTTCTAGTGGCACCTCTGGTCAGATAAGCACAAACTCTTCACTTGCAAACTCACTAGCAAGTGCAAAGCAAGCTTATGCAGATGGCCTTGCAGCACTAGCAAAGGGAGATTTTGCAGCTTACGACAGAGCACAAAAGCGATTGAAGTCCGCTCTTGATGCAGCGATTAATGCACAGAACAAATAGTGAAGCAGTAAAAGAAAAGTAATTACAAAGATAGAGGCCAGATTCATGCGAGTAATTGCATGGATTTGGTCTTTATCTATTGATGCACATAAGATTGCTTCACCGACGCGGGGTGGAGCAGCTCGGTAGCTCGCTGGGCTCATAACCCAGAGGTCGTAGGTTCAAATCCTGCCCCCGCTACTACGCACAACAGTATGAAAGATCTCGCTGGTGGAACATCCACTGGCGAGATTTTTTATTTGATTCGAAGTGAGTTAGTAACTACAAAGAGTGAAGAAAGCGCCATTGCCCCTGCGGCATAAATTGGTGTTAACAGGCCAAAGGCTGCAATAGGCAAACCAATAACGTTATAGATCAACGCCCAGCCCATATTCAAACGGATGATCTTTAAGGTTTTTTGTGAAAGCTTGAGCGCTGAAATTACACTGCCCAAACCTGAGTTCATCAAGGTGATATCAGCTGAAGAAATCGCTGTGTCAGTGCCAGTTCCCATGGCCATAGATAAATCAGCAGCGGTTAAAGCTGCAGCATCATTGATTCCATCGCCAATCATAAGAACACAATGTCCTTCATTTTTTAATTTCTCAACAATAACTAATTTGGTCTCTGGCATGGCTGCAGAAACAACGTGCTCGCTATCAATACCCACAGTTAAGGCAACCGCTGCAGCAACTTCTACGCTATCTCCCGTGACAAGCCATGGTGTGATTCCCATTGATTTGAGATTAGTAATTGTCTCTGCTGCATCGCTCTTTAATTGATCACCAACAGCAAAGACAGCTAAAGCAACGCCATCCCATGCCAAAACTGAAACTGTTAAACCTGCATTCTGTCCAGCTGTGACAGCTGCCTTAATTTCCGGGTGAAAATCTGTGCAGCTGTGCGCAACAGCTGCTGGTGAACCGATCAAAACCACAGGTGATTGAGTTCCAAGATTTACACGACCCGCAGCTCCAGATCCTGGTGTAACGGAGAAGTCTGTGACCGCATGGTTCTTTGCACCAGCACTGAGTGCGTAGCGAGAAATAGCCAGAGCAACTGGGTGTGAATTTGCTGATTCAATGGCATTTGCCGAAGAAAGAATCGTTGCTTCATTAATAAGGGACGCAAAGGATGAACCTAGTACTGCGCCGGCAGCGGCAGAGATAGTTGCGTTCTGCACATTCATAACACCCTCTGTGAGTGTTCCAGTCTTATCAAAGACAACTGTGTCCACTTTACGTGCAACTTCTAGAACCCGTGGCTCACGCAGGACAATTCCCCGTTGTGCACCGCGTCCTGATGCAACTAGTAATGCAACAGGTGTTGCAAGCCCCAGAGCACATGGGCAAGCGATTACTAGCACGGTGATCGCCACAGAGATAGATTGCGTGAGGCTATAGCCGCTCAAATACCAAGCAGTAAATGTTCCAATTGAAAGAACCGTAACAATCGGAACAAAGACTGCACTAATTCGATCTGCTAAGCGCTGAATGGGAGCTTTGGTTCCTTGTGCACTGATCACCATTGCAGTGATGCGGGCAAGTTCAGTGTCACTGCCTACTCGTGTGGCCCGGACAATTAATCGACCGTTGTGATTAACCGATGCACCAATTACTTGAGATCCAGGACCGACCTCTACAGGTTTTGATTCACCTGTCAGCATTGAGTTATCAACTGCGCTCTGACCACTGACCACGATGCCATCAGTTGCAACACGATCTCCTGGTCTAACTTCAAATTCATCACCGATTTGTAGCTGCTCAATTGGAACAATAAGTGGGAATCCCCCACGAACAATCGTTACCTCTTTACTGCCTAAAGCTAAGAGAGATGAAAGGGCCGCGCCAGCACGTGCCTTGGCTCTTGTTTCTAAGAAACGTCCCAAGATGACAAAGAAAATAACACCGGCAGCAACTTCGGTATAGACATCGCCCTCACCAGTTGCATTCGCATAAATCGACCATGTGAATGCTGCAATTGAACCCATTGAAATTAAGTTATCCATTGTTGGATGCTTAAGATTTCGTAGCGCAGCACGGTGAATTGGCCAAGCAACAAGTAAAACAACGGGTGCGCTGAGTGCAATCACCAGCCATGCAGTGGCTGAATAGAGTGGATGTGGAAGTCCAAAGAGATCTAACTGATCATGAATCCACATATCGATTGCATGGTGCCAACTCATAACCATCGAGAGTGCTACGGCAGGAACTGCAAAAATAAAGGCGAAGAATAAGGCGCGTGCTGATTTCTTACTATGCAACGTTACTGCCTGAGCATCTTGCAAAAGACTGGCTTTATATCCAGCTTTTTCAACTGTTTTGATTAACTCTTTAATATCCATATCTGCAGGTGCCATTACATGGGCAGTTTCGGTTGCAAAGTTAATAGTTGCTCGAACGCCATCCATGTTATTGAGTGCTTTTTCAACTGCATTCACGCAGGATGAACAGGTCATTCCCTCAATTGAAAGGGTTGTGGGTTCTAAGATCGTTTCAGTTGCCATGGCCACTTATGCATTCAACGCTTTGATTAAAGCTTCATGGACTGCCTTATTTGTTGAAACACCACTGCCACCAAATGGACCATGTTCACCTGAAGTATTTGTAAACACTCCTCCGGCTTCGCGAACAATGATGTCTAGGGCAGCCATGTCCCACACAGCAAGAGTTGGTTCAATGGCGATATCTACCGCGCCTTCTGCAACCAACATGTGTGACCAAAAATCACCCATTCCCCGAGTGCGCCAAGCAGTAGAAAGAATTGAGTTAAAAGCCTTTAAGCGTGTACCAAAACCAACAAAATCTGAATATGCAACTGATGCATCAGTTATAGATGAAACTTGTGAGACAGCTAATTTTCTACTCTGGCCATTAAAGGTGACATATGCACCCTCACAACATGATGCATACCAACGTCGCGCTAATGCTGGAGAACTAGCGATTCCAACTACAACTTCCTGCGTTCCATCTTCTGCAACTTCGACAAGTGCAATAAGAGTTGCCCAAGTTGGAACTCCACGCATAAAGTTTTTAGTTCCATCAATGGGATCTATGACCCAATAACGCTTGGCACCTGTGATATCACTGCCAAACTCTTCTCCGAGTAATCCATCATTGGGGCGGTGCGTTGCAAGTGCTTCTCTGATCGCCGTTTCTACAGCGCGATCAGCATCAGTAACTGGTGTGTTATCTGGCTTTGTAGTAATTACTAAATCTAAGGATTGATAGCGATCGAGTGAGATTGCATCTGCAATATCGGCGAGTAGGTGTGCCAAAGCTAAATCTTCGGCGTACTTACTTTCGCTCATTTTCTATCCTTCCCTCAATCAACTTATGCGCCTTATCTACAGATTCAATACTAATCCTCTGGCACAAATACTGCTTGGTCCTTGACCGATAACAACGAGCGAAGGCTGCTTAATCTGGCTGCTCTCTCGGGGTCAACTACCCCGTTAGGCGCAGCCCATGCATCAAGTTTGCAAGAGCTTTCAGCGTGTGAGCAATTCGACAAACATGTTGCAGCTACAAGTGAGAGATCGGTGAAGGCATCAACAATTCGACTGACATCGATATGGGAGAGTCCGAATGCTCTAATTCCTGGTGTATCAATAATCCATCCATCGTGTGTGTCTAGTGCAAGTGCAACTGCGCTAGATGATGTGTGTCGACCACGACCCGTTGCCTCATTCACATCACCAGTTAAGCGATCTGCATCTGGAACAAGTGCGTTAATAAGTGTTGATTTACCAACACCTGAATGACCAACGAGCACAGAGATTTTGCCTGAAAGCATCTGGTGTAGTGCTTCTAAATCTTTTTCACGTGAATCACTCTTGATTGCAGTGTGCAGGATTTCAACATCTAACTTTGCATACTCAGCCAAGAACTCTGGAACAACTCCCAAATCTGTTTTAGTGACTACTAACTTTGGTGTAATACCCTCGGTAAAGGCTGAAACAAGAAAACGGTCGATCAAACCACGTCGTGGTTCAGGATTTAGTGCTGCGACAACAATTACAAGTTGATCTATGTTGGCAACAATTGTGCGCTCAACTTGAGCAGCATCATCAACAGTTCTGCTCAGTGAGTTTCTGCGCTCATTGACTGAAACGATACGAGCCAAACTGCCTTCATCGCCAGTAACATCACCAACAATAGAAACTCGATCACCCACCACAACAGATTTAGGTCCAAGTTCTCTTGCACGCATTGCAGTGATAATCACGCCATCATCAGTAATACATGTTTGTCGCCCGCGATCAACTCCAGTGACAAGTGCTGAAATAGCAGTGGAATGACTAGGACGATCTTTGCTTCGCGGACGTGTACTGCGTGCAGGCCTTACGCGCGCATCTGATTCATCGTATTCGCGTGGGCTCATAGTTTGATTCTCTGACTAAACAAGAAGAGAACTCCATAGACCTGGAAAATCAGGCAGAGTTTTACGAGTAGTTGCAATGTTTTCCACTTCAATTCCTGGAACTACTAAACCAAGAACAGCGCCCGCAGTTGCTAGGCGGTGGTCGTCATATGTGTGGAATACGCCGCCATGTAATGGGGCTGGAGTTATGTGAAGGGCACTTTCTTCCTCAACTACATCTCCACCTAGGGCATTAATTTCGCGTGTGAGAGCAGCAAGACGATCTGTTTCATGCAGGCGAAGGTGTGCAATGCCGCGCAAATGTGACGGTGAATCGGCAAGGGCTGCAACTGCAGCAATTGATGGAGTGAGCTCACCAACATCATGTAAATCAATATCAATTCCATGAATCACGCCAGTTCCACTTAACGTTAATCCGCGCTCATCCATTGAAACTTGTGCACCCATTTGCCTAAAAATCGAACGTAATTGATCTCCAGGTTGTGTAGTGGTCTTAGGCCAATCAGCAATAGTGATACTTCCACCACAGACCATGGCAAGAGATAAAAATGGTGCAGCATTAGATAGATCAGGTTCAATTACCAACTCTTGACCATGAAGTTTTCCAGGCTTCACGCTCCATGATTGCGCTGCTTTATCAACTTCTACCTGTGCTCCAAAGCTGCGCAACATATCAACAGTCATTTCAATGTGCGGCATAGATGGAAGTTGACCACCTTTATGTGTTGCATCAATGCCATTTTCAAAACTTGGCGCAACCAGTAGAAGTGCTGATAAGAACTGGCTAGATGCACTTGCATCAATTGTTAACGCACCGCCTGGAATCTTGCCAGTTCCATGTAATTTCAAGGGCAAGCTGTATCGACCATCATGCTCAATTGAAATCCCTAATTCCTCTAAAGCTTTAATTACTGGCCCTAGTGGACGCTCATAAGAACGTGGATCACCATCGAATGCAACATCACCAGTTGCAAGGGCTGCAAGTGGCGGAAGAAAGCGCATCACTGTTCCAGCATTACCAACATCAATTTTCACGCCGCCACGAAGTGGAGCCGGTGTAATAACCCACTGAAGTTCTTCTACGCCATTGGTTGTTACGTTCTTTTCTTCAATTCCAACACCCAGTGCACGCAAACCTGCAACCATCAATTCGCTATCGCGAGAAACAAGTGGGCGGCGAAGAATGGATGGGGAATCAGCTTGGGCTGCCAGAATCAATGCACGGTTAGTTACAGATTTAGATCCGGGAATGACAACGAAGGCCTCTACTGGTTGTGCGCCGCGAAAGAGCGCGGGCCAGTGTGCGTTGTTATTCATCATCGCCTAAGTCTATCGCGGCTAACAACACTCTCGTTTTACGCATATCCTTTGCACATGTGTGGTCGTTATGCGCAAAGTGCAGATATGCGCGAACTCATGGAGCAGTTTGAAGTCACGGGCAGCGCTCCTGGCCAATCTATTCCAGTAAATTGGAATATCGCCCCAACGAATCCCATTTATATTGTTCGCTCCCCCATTAAAGAAGAAAGTGAAACCAAGAAAGATTTGGCCATAGTTTCCTGGGGATTAATTGCTCCATGGTTAAGTGATGTCATAGAAGCGAAAACATCACAATCTCGAGCTATAAATGCACGCAGTGAAAGCGTTCATGAAAAACCAACCTTTAGAGATGCATTTAAACAACGCAGATGTTTAGTTCCAGCCCAGGGTTACTACGAATGGGCAACTGCGTTAGGGCAATACAAGCCAAAGCAGGCTTTCTATATTTCTTCTCGCGATGGTGCACAGCTCTCAATCGCAGGAATCTGGAGCAGCTGGCGCGCACCTAATGGTGAAGTGATTGAGAGCGCATCGATTATTACTCAAGAGGCACAAGGTGAACTTGCAACGATTCACAGCAGAATGCCAGTCTTCATGCCGCGTAATCGCTGGGATGCCTGGCTTGATCCTAAGAATAAAGAGATTGAAGAGTTACGAAATCTGATGGTGGTTCACTCCCCCGAATCAATAGTGAAGGCCCACCCCGTTTCATCGCAGGTTAACTCAGTTGCAAACAATGGAGCCCAGCTCATTGAGGCAATTGAATTGGGTGAGCCAGAGACCCTGTTTTAGCGATAATCTTTGCTAGCAATGACATCAACAGATTTAGTTAAAGAGAGCTCAGCGGAGCGTGCTGCCCGCTTTGAGCGAGATGCCCTTGCATTCACAAATCAGCTCTATGCCGCAGCGCTGCGCTATACAAGAAATCCTGATGATGCTAAAGATTTAGTTCAAGACACTTACCTAAAAGCCTTTGCTTCATTCCACCAATTTGAACCAGGAACTAATTTAAAAGCCTGGCTCTATCGCGTTTTAACAACAACTTTTATTAACACCTATCGCAAAGACCAGCGCCGCCCTCAACTATCTTCTGGTGAAATCGAAGATTGGCAGTTAGCAGATGTTGCTTCACACACTAGTGATCAAGGTAAATCTGCTGAAGTAGAAGCACTTGAAAATCTGCCCGACAGCGACATCAAACGAGCACTACAAGAAATCCCTGAAGAGTTTCGCATCGCCGTCTATTTGGCTGACGTTGAAGGCTTTTCTTATAAGGAGATCGCTGAGATTGTCGGTGTGCCAGCTGGAACGGTGATGTCCAGACTTCACCGGGGAAGAAAACAGCTACGTGAGCGGTTAACTGAGTATGCAAAGGAACTTGGTTACAACGTTAAAGCCAAGCCTTCGGCTAAGAAATCTGACCCTGATGAGGGGGCAGAATCATGAGTTTCTCATTTGTAACGCCATGTAGCCAAGTTCTTAACTCCTTCGTGCTACTTATCGAAGGAAATATTGAGCCACCACAGATGCAGGTCATTGAAGTTCACGTTGCCCAGTGCCCTGCCTGTGAAGCAGAGCTTGCCCACGAGCGAGCCATGCACTCTCTTGTCCAACAAGTGTTGCAGCGAACATGTAATGAAGAAGCACCGCAAGAACTTCATAACGCAATCTTCAACCAAATTCATGGCCAAACAGCTGGGGCATTTACCGAAGTTGTCACGCAGTTCAGCATGACTGAGATATCAATCGAGATTGATGAGTTTGGCCAAGTCGAACACCGTGAAGTTACGATCGAACACACCGAAGAAATTCGATACATCAATGAAGGCGATAATCCCACCACTTAAGGCTTAAGCAGGTAAGTTATTAATCATGAAACCTGCTGAGGAAGTCATCGGTTCCGTTGGTTTAACGGTCATGACTGTGCGGGCTGGCGACACATCTGTTGCAATGGGAATTGGTGATTTACCAATCGTTTCTCAATCACAGTTAATTTCACTCATGGAGCATGCAGCAATTATTTCGTTGGATGAACATTTAGAGCCAGAGGAAACTACTATTCCAGTTAGCTTTGAAATGATTACTTTGAGTCCATCCTCAATTGGAGCTGAATTGCGTGCAGTATCTACGTGTATTGAAGTTGAAAATCGTGAATTAACTTTTGAATGTGAAGTTTATGAAGGTGAGCGCCAAGTTGCAGCTGCCATGATAAAAAGATCGGCGGTGGAGCGAGTTTCATTCCTCGCCCGCACCGCCGCGCAATCTTTAATTTCTTAAGCTTTTTTAGTTGCCCAGAAAATCTCTGCGATTTCATCGATCTTTGCGATCAACTTGTCTGCCACTGCAACATCTTGAGTTCCCTTTGTTCCTGCAGCACCTGCAAGCTTTGTTGCATCATTAAATAGTGAATGCAGTTGTGGGTATGCCTCAAAGTGTGGGGCCTTGAAATAGTCAGTCCATAGAACCCATAGGTGTTCTTTGACTTGGTGTGAGCGCTCTTCTTTGATTGCAACAGAACGTGAGCGGAAATCCGCATCAGGATTTGCTGCATATTTCTCCATGCATGCCTTTACAGATAGAGCCTCAATCTTTGCTTGGGCTGGATCGTAAACACCACATGGAAGATCGCAGTGTGCGTAGACAGTTGTCTTTGGTGCAAACATGTTCTCTCCTCATTTATAAATTCGTGCCACTGGCACGCAGTTCGCATCGACTGAAGGAACTACAAGTGCGAGACTACCGCCCATGAGCAAATTTGGCACAGTCAAGGTCTCGGGTGGCTCCATGCTTCCCGCATACCGAGATGGGGATTGGCTCTTTGTCAGTTGGATAGATGGAGCGGCGGCTTTAGAGGCAGTTGGTAAATCCATTCTCGGCAAGGTCGTTGTAATAGAGCGAGAAGAGAAACCTGGAATCTTTTTAGTTAAACGAGTTCAGAAGTTTCATAGCGGCAAGTTTTGGGTTGAAGGCGATGCTTACGAGAGCACTGATTCACGAACATGGGGTTGGATAGTTCCAGAGGAAATTGTTGGGGTGGTTCTATTTCGCTACAAGCGAGGCAAGAAAATCGCTTAGCGAGTAAAAGCTTCGAGCATTAATGCTTTTTGCTCATCCTCATGCAAGTGATGATTTCCAGTTGCAGGTGAGGCTGTTGCTCTGCGAGAAATGCGACGCAAAATACGAGAACCAAATCCATGACCACCATGTTGTTCTGATGTACGAAGTGCAATGTGTGACCATGGACCTTGATTTGCAGGTTCATCTTGCACCCACAACAAATTAGCATTTGGATGCTTATTAGCTTCTGCAACCATTTCATCAATTGGAAGTGGATACAAAAGTTCAACACGAACAATTGCAGTTGAACTTTCACCCAGCTTTGTGCGCTCTGCAACGAGATCGTGATAAACCTTGCCAGAGCAGAAGATCACTCGAGAGGCGTTAGTAACTGAATCATCTGCAATAACTGGCTGGAAGTGTCCTGATGTAAAATCACTCAACGCTGATGCTGCAGCTTTGAGGCGCAACATAGATTTAGGTGTGAAGACAATCATTGGGCGGCGAGCAGGGTTCTTTGCATGCCAGCGAAGTAAGTGGAAGTAAGAAGCAGGAGATGATGGCTGAGCCACAGTCATGTTTTGTTCCGCGCATAGTTGTAGATAGCGCTCAATACGTCCTGAAGAGTGATCTGGTCCTTGTCCTTCATAACCATGAGGCAAGAGAAGAACTACGGAAGAGCGCTCACCCCACTTTTGAAGAGCCGATGAAATGAACTCATCAATAATTGTTTGTGCACCATTTGCAAAATCTCCGAATTGTCCTTCCCATAAAACTAGGGCTTCTTCGCGCTCAACGCTATATCCATATTCAAAGCCCATTGCTGCATATTCGCTCAGCAGTGAGTCAACGACAAAGAAGTGATTCTCATCAGAGATTAAGGCGCGAAGTGGCGTCCACTCATTTCCATTTTCTTTATCAACGATTACTGCGTGACGGTTAGAGAAAGTTCCGCGTCGTGCATCTTGGCCAGCAAGGCGAATTGGTCGTCCTTCTTTAAGAAGTGAACCGAATGCCAACATCTCTCCTGTTGACCAATCAATTGAGGCATCGTTGAGTGATTCAACGCGCTTAGCCAACTGTGGTGAAAGTTTTGGATGAATACTAAAGCCCTCTGGAGTTGCGATTTGAGTTGCAGCAATTTCGCGAGCAAGCTGCTCTGGAATTGAAGTAACGATTGTGTTTGCATCCGGTGCAACCGGTGCCTTGAAGTTTGGATTAGTTTCTGCACTCAAGTTATTAACTGCAGCAAAGACAGCTTCTAGCTGATTTTGGTAATCGCGTGCTACTTCTTCTGCCTCTTCGACTGTTATGTCACCACGGCCAATAAGTGCTTCGGTATAGAGGTGGCGTGTAGAGCGCTTTGCATCAATGAGCTTGTACATCAACGGCTGAGTAAAGCTTGGTTCGTCACCTTCATTGTGACCACGACGACGGTAGCAAACCATGTCAATAACAACATCTTTATTAAATTCTTGACGATATTCAAACGCTAATCGAGCAATGCGAACACATGCCTCTGGATCATCACCATTAACGTGGAAAACAGGGGCCTGGATAATCTTGGCAAAGTCAGTTGAATAACGTGAAGATCGTGCTGAACTTGGTGAAGTAGTGAAACCAACCTGATTATTGATAACAATGTGGATGGTTCCACCTGTGCGATAGCCGGCTAATTGAGACATCTGAAGAACTTCTGCGTTAACGCCTTGTCCCGCAAAAGCGGCATCTCCGTGGAGCAAGATTGGGAGCACTGAATAAGCATGCTTAATATTGATTCGATCTTGCTTAGCGCGAACAATGCCCTCTAGAACTGGGTTTACAGCCTCTAAGTGTGAAGGGTTTGCTGCTAAATAAATCTTTGTTGTTGCACCAGAGTGTGCGGTAAAAACTCCTTCAGTTCCTAAGTGGTACTTAACATCGCCAGAACCTTGGACCTGATTTTCTGCATAGTGACCTTGGAACTCTTGGAAGATTTGTCCTGCTGATTTTCCAGCAATATTTGCCAATACGTTAAGGCGTCCACGGTGTGGCATTCCAATACAGACTTCATCAAGCTTAATCTCTGCCGCAGATGAAATGACAGCATCTAGAAGTGGAATAACAGACTCGCCACCTTCTAGTGAGAAACGCTTTTGCCCAACAAACTTGGTCTGTAAGAAGTTTTCAAATGCTTCGGCGCTATTGAGCTTATAGAGAATTCGAAGTTGTTCTTCACGCGGCAATACCTGCACTCCAACTTCAACGCGCTCTTGAATCCATTTGCGCTCTGCTGGATTATCGATATACATGTACTCAACACCTACTGTGCGACAGTATGAGTCACGCAAGATTCCAAGGATTTTTCGAAGCAACATGAACTTCTGGCCACCAAAACCACCAGTAGCAAACTCGCGATCTAAATCCCACAAAGTTAATCCATGGTTTTGAACATCTAAATCTGGATGGTTGCGCTGGACATATTCAAGAGGGTCAAAATCTGCCATCAAGTGGCCATTGGTGCGATATGCCTGGATTAACTGCTGAATGCGAGCTGTCTTATCAATCTCTTCATCATGGACAAACTCTTTATCTGCAGCCCATCGAATTGGCTCATATGGGATATGCAGGGCTGCAAATATTTCATCATAGAAGCCTTCTGCTCCCAGAATGTATTCATGCATTCTGCGCAGGAAATCACCTGAAGTTGCGCCTTGAATAATGCGGTGATCGTAAGTACTGGTGAGAGTAACGACCTTACTAATAGCCAGACGGGCCAAAGTCTCTTCACTAGAGCCCGCAAACTCTGCTGGGTAATCCAGCGCTCCAACGCCCAGAATTAAACCCTGTCCTTGAACCAGACGTGGCACTGAGTGAACGGTTCCGATTGTTCCTGGATTAGTAATGGACATTGTTGTGCCAGCAAAATCTTCAACAGTTAAAGAACCATCGCGCGCCTTTTTAACCACTGCTTCATAAGCACTACGGAACTGCGCGAAATCTAAAGACTCACACCCTTTAACTGAAGGAACCAAGAGCTGGCGTGATCCATCAGGTTTGGCTAAATCAATTGCAACGCCGAGGTTGATGTGTTCAGGTTTTCCGATAGCTGGCTTGCCATCTAATTCACCAAAGAATGCATTCATCTCTGGCATTGCGCGAACTGCCTTGATCATTGCATAAGCGATGATGTGAGTGAAAGAAACTTTTCCACCGCGAGCGCGCTTCATGTGATTGTTAATCACAATGCGGTTATCAATCATTAACTTTGCAGGGACTGCGCGAACTGATGTTGCAGTTGGAACTGAAAGTGAAGCCTCCATACTTTGAACAACGCGGGCAGAAACTCCGCGGATTACTTCAAGAGTTGAGGCACTTGGTGTGCTTAAAACTGGCGCTGGCTTTACAACTGGATCAGCCGGCTTTGGTTGTGGCGCTGCACTCTCGCGAACGATTGGTTGAACGTGTGGAACAGGTGCTACAGGTTCTGGTTGTGGTGCTGCAGCTTTTTGTGCAGCTTTGGGCACTGGTGGAACACCTTTAGAAACTGGAGTTGATGAAGCTGTGGCAGGTGAGCCTGGTTTATTGTTTTTAAAGTACTCAACCCACGCAGGGTCTACGGAAGAAGGATCCTGCAGATAGTGCTCGTACATTTCATCGACGAGCCAATCATTTGCACCAAAATCCTGTGCCGACACTGGCGAACTCCTTCTGGGCGGTTATTAGGTTAAGCCTATAGCCATGCGGGGCTGGCTTAAACTAAAAAACTGCCGCTAAAGCGCGAGATAGGCCACAAAAACACTGCTTTTAACGCCCTCTATCGATCCGATGTCCCTAGAGCCCTACGGCACGTTCAATCTCTGCCACGGCATCGGAAATATCGTGAACCACCGAGACATCTTGGCAATCAACATGGCTCCACCCAGGTCCACCCAGAACCATTCTGGGCATTGGCCTGATAGCTGGGATGTCATTAAAAAACTTTGGGTCAGCGTTTTTGGAAAGCTGCGCCCACAAAAACACGGCTGGTGGAGCAGAGCGCGTAATCATTGCTGACAAAGCTTCAAGCGGAGTTCTAGCTCCAAGAAAATAGGTTTCTATTTTGCGTTCTGCAAGTGCGGCAGCAAGTGCATGCAGTGCTAGTGAGTGAACTTCTTCTCCAACGGATGCAAGGAGAACTGGGTGAGCATTCACAGGCTTTCTGATGTCCTCAACATGCTCTCGCAAAATCCCTTTGAGTACTTCAGTCAGTAAGTGCTCGACTTCAATGCCATCACCACTTGCCTCCCACTCATTGCCCACAATGAGTAAAAGAGGAACTATGACTTCAGACCAGGATTGTTCAACTCCGTATTGCGCTAAATCCTTGCGCAAAGCCGCCTCAATAAACTTCTTATCCAACCCCTTTGCCGCTTTATGCAGGGCTGAAACTAACTCTTCGCGAACCACATAATCAGTAACTATTGTTTCAAGGTTGATTGAGCCTTTGTGGCTCTTGGCTTGTGCGGCAGCATCACAGGGTGATACACCGCTAGTAATTAATCTGCGCATTAATGTAAGGCGAGCTAAATCAGCTGGGCAGTATCGTCGGTGCTCACCACTTTCATGAGCAGATGGTCCAAGGCCATAACGGCGATCCCAGGTGCGAAGGGTGGCAGGGGCTACACCGATGCGCCGGGCCACGGCTGCCACCGTAAGAAGCTCTTCTTTAGTTGCCACGGGCCAATCCTCGCCTGAAGTGGGCAAACTCACCAGTTGAAACACGCCCATGAACAACTTCTGGAGCGTTGGGGCTTGAACAACCTATGGCGCGGTTGTAGAGTATGGCCATGGCTGAAATTTCACGTTTACCTCGTCCCGTTGCTGATGAATGGGAATGGCAGTACCAAGGTTCATGCCGCGAGCTTCCAAGTGAGATGTTTTTCCATCCAGATGGAGAACGTGGTCCGCGCCGACGTAATCGTGAAAACACTGCAAAAGCAATATGTGCTGCATGTCCAGTAATTGCTGCATGCCGAGCACACGCTCTTGCTGTGCAAGAGCCATATGGAATTTGGGGCGGCCTATCAGAAGATGATCGCTTAGCGATTTTAGGTAAAGACGTTACTCCAGATGTTTCACATGCCTCATAAGTTTTAACTCTCCTCCTGAGTTGAAAAAGAAAAGCCCCGCAGATTTTTCTGCGGGGCTTTTCTACTGAGTTCACTTCTTAGTGACTGTGTCCACCTGGGCCATGTGAATGTCCATGTCCGCCTGCAGCTTCAGCTGCTGCTTGCTCTGCTGGCTTTTCAAATACAACTGCTTCAGTTGTAATGAACATGGCTGCAATTGATGCAGCGTTAGCTAGAGCTGAACGAGTTACCTTCACTGGATCGATAACGCCATCTTTTGCAAGATCGCCATAGATATCAGTTGCAGCGTTGAAGCCTTCATTAGGTTTCATTGCGCGAACCTTTGCAACTACTACGTAGCCTTCAAGTCCTGCATTCTCTGCAATCCAACGAAGTGGCTCATCGCAAGCCTTGCGCACTAAACGCACGCCGACTGCCTTATCGCCAGTGAATCCAAGATCGCCTTCTAGAGCATCGGCTGCGTGCACAAGTGCTGCGCCTCCGCCAACAACGATACCTTCTTCAACTGCTGCGCGAGTAGCTGAGATTGCATCCTCAAGACGGTGCTTCTTTTCATTGAGTTCTACTTCAGTGTGTGCTCCAACCTTGATGACGCAAACGCCACCAGCAAGCTTTGCAACACGCTCTTGTAGCTTCTCTTTATCCCAAGAAGAATCTGAGTTTTCAATCTCTTTGCGAAGCTCGCCAACACGCGCAGCAACTGCGCCCTTGTCTCCTGCGCCTTCAACGATTGTTGTTGCATCCTTTGAAACCACGATGCGACGTGCGCGACCGAGATCTTGTAAAGTTGCAGCATCAAGCTTCATGCCAATTTCAGCAGAGATAACTTGTCCGCCAGTTAACGTTGCGATGTCTTGCAACATTGCTTTACGGCGATCACCAAAGCCAGGAGCCTTAACTGCTACGGAAGTAAACACTCCACGCATACGGTTAACAACTAGCGTTGATAGAGCCTCACCTTCGATGTCATCAGCGATGATCAAAAGTGGCTTTGATGTAGCAGATACCTTCTCAAGGATTGGAAGTAGTTCTGCTAAAGCAGAGATCTTTCCAGCTGAGATAAGCACGTATGCATCTTCTAGAATTGATTCCATGCGATCTTGATCTGTTACGAAATATGGAGAAATGTAGCCCTTATCGAACTGCATACCCTCTGTGAACTCTAGATCTAGGCCAGTTGTAGATGCTTCTTCCACAGTAATAACGCCATCTTTACCCACACGATCCATTGCCTCAGCGATTAAATCACCGATGGCACGATCTTGAGCAGAGATAGTTGCAACATCTGCAATCTGTGCTTTTGCACTTACTGGAGTAGCTTGCTTGCGAAGGTTTTCTGAAACTGCAGCAACTGCAGCTTCGATGCCTTGCTTAATATCCATTGGCTGTGCGCCAGCTGCAAGGTTACGTAATCCTTCTTTAACCATTGCTTGGGCTAGAACAGTTGCAGTTGTAGTTCCGTCACCAGCAACATCATTAGTCTTAGTTGCTACTTCCTTAACTAGCTGTGCACCCATGTTTTCAGCAGGATCTGAAAGTTCGATCTCTTTCGCGATAGTCACGCCGTCGTTGGTGATAATTGGAGCACCGTATGACTTAGCGATTACTACGTTGCGACCCTTAGGTCCAAGAGTTACTTTTACGGTGTCAGCAAGAATGTTGACGCCACGTTCCATTGCTCGACGTGCTTGCTCGTCGAATTGAAGGGATTTTCCCATTTACTTCTCGATTACAGCGAGAATGTCGCGTGCTGAAAGAACCAAGAGGTCATCTCCACCGTGCTTGATTTCAGTTCCGCCGTACTTGCTATAAAGAACTACATCGCCAACTTTGACATCCATTGGAACGCGAACACCATCGTCAAAGCGACCTGGACCAACTGCAATAACAGTGCCCTCTTGTGGCTTTTCTTTTGCTGTATCTGGGATAACAAGACCAGATGCTGTTGTTGTTTCAGCTTCGTTTGTCTTGATTACGATGCGATCTTCTAGTGGCTTAATGGCCATGTGCCTAACTCCTTTTAGTTCAGATTTCCTCGTGCGGGCCCGGTTAGCAGTGTGGACCCGTGAGTGCTAACGCAAGGTTAGACGGGGCTATTCCCAACGGCAAATCGGCTAGGACAGGCTCACAACTGTTACTGGCAGGCTGGAATCGGCATCAAATGCCACAGGGCTAGGCTCACGCCCAGCTGCTGCCATCAGAGCGCCCAGGCTGGCCACCATCGCTCCGTTATCAGTGCAAAGGCCTGGGGCTGGGATCCGAAGGTGAATGCCCGCCTTTTCACAGCGCAAAGCCGCCACCGCTCTTAATCTGGAGTTAGCTGCCACACCTCCAGCAATAACCAATGAATCAATCCCGCTTTCCTTGCAGGCTGCCAGCGCCTTTAGCATCAAGACATCAACAATAGATTCTTGAAAAGAGGCTGCAACATCGGAGCGAACATAATCTGGAACGCTTTCTAAGTATCTGGCAACAGCAGTCTTTAAACCTGAGAACGAAAAGTCATAGGGACGTGTTAGCCAATCATTAGAAGTTGTTAGACCACGGGGAAAATCTATAGCAGTTGCATTGCCCTCTTTAGCAATTGCATCAATAGCAGGTCCACCTGGAAAACCTAACTTCATTACTCTGGCTATTTTGTCAAAAGCCTCACCTGCAGCATCATCAATTGTTTGGCCTAACTTCACAACCGAGGATGTAATGTCATTGACCTGCAAAAGTGAAGAGTGCCCACCGCTAACAAGGAGTGCAATCGTTGGTTCAATCTCTTGGGCATGAGTTAAGTAATCAACGCTAATGTGGGCCGCTAAGTGATTAACTGCATAAATTGGTTTATCTAAACCAATAGCAAGACCTGCAGCAGATCCCACGCCAACTAGCAACGCACCTACTAAACCAGGACCTGCGGTAACAGCAATTGCATCAATGTCACTAAGTGAAACCTTTGCATCAGCTAGGGCTTTTTTAATCGTTGGCTGCATTGCCTCTAAGTGGGCTCGGCTAGCAATTTCAGGAACTACTCCCCCAAAACGTGCATGTTCTTCAACGCTAGATGCAATGACATTTGCCAGCAATGTGCGACCACGAACAATTCCAACTGCCGTTTCATCACACGATGTTTCAATGCCCAGTACTAGTGGCTCACTCATGGCAGCTCCTTGCGCATCACTAATGCATCTAAGCCGGTGCCAAAGTAATTTTTTCGAACATTTAGCTTTGAGTAACCAAGGGTTTCATACAAAGTAATCGCTTCAACGTTATCGGTTTTAACCTCTAACATCATGGCAATTGAGCCTTGGTCTAGCGCCCATTGGGTAATACGTGCCATTAATTCTCGAGCAATTCCATTTCCGCGATGCATCGGAACCACACCCACCGTTAAAACATCAGCTTCAGCGCCCCCTGGTGCAAAAACGCCGGCATAGCCAATAACTCTGCTTGCATCATCAAGTGCGACAACAAAGAGGCGTGTGGGGGCAGAAATCTCTTCACGATATTGTCCCGCAGACCACGGCGAATATGGAAACAACTCCTTATCTAGTGAAACAAGAACAGGGATGTCAAAGGAATTTGCATCGCGATAAGTAATCATTTTCGATCCGCCGTTGCCACTGCATCTGGTCTGCGCAAATACATCGGTTCACTTATGTTTCCGATAAGTGCAACTAGTGCTTTCATATCTGGAAATAAATCTGCATAGATTGGAGCACCTGCAACATCTGCAGGAAAACTCACAGCTGGTTCGCCAACTCGAACTCCATCTTTATAGCGAGCCCAATAAACCTCTTTGCGTCTGGCATCAACAGTGACAATAAAGTCCTTTTCATTTAGTTGTGCTGCGATGGCATCGAGTGAACACACGCCTCGTACTGAAATACCACGAGCCAATGCAAAGCTTTGCGCAAAGGCTATTCCCACACGCAATCCTGTAAATGGCCCAGGCCCCATCCCAACTACAACTTCATTAATAGCAAATCCTTTAATACCTTCTTGAACCAGTGACGGCAGAGCTGGACCATGTTCTGTTGCGCCATCTCTGTGTCCACTCCACAGTATTGATCCATCTTCAATAATCGCAACTGATGTGCGAGAGGTGGAAGTATCAATAGCTAAAGTAATTGTCATAGCACAAAGCCATCCCAGCGAGCACCAATAGCTTTAATCTCAACTTGGCGAATCTCATTTGTTCTATCAATGCTTATCTCTAATCGATCTTCACTAAGGCGTGCAGATTCTGCTCCGCCCCACTCAACAACTGTGACAGAGTTTTCTGTGTCTAAATCCAGATCATCCAAATAAAGATTGGGGTTATCCGTATCAATTAAACGGTAGGCATCCACATGAATCATGGGAAGGACTGCTTTGTGTGTTCTAGAGATTACAAACGTTGGAGATGTGATGTCATCTATTCCTAAACCTTTGCCAATACCTTGGGCTAACACTGTCTTTCCTGCACCAAGAGGGCCATTAATTAGAACAAGATCACCTGCTTTAAGTTGCGCAGAAAGAGAGATGCCGAGATCGAACATCTGCTGCGCAGTTGCTACATCGATTCTCACTGCTTAAGAGTAAAGGAAACGGGGGCCTCGGTTTCCCGAAGCCCCCGTTTACTACCCTCGATGTATTACTGGAGATTATCCTCCGTAGTACTTCAACCTTGGAGCGCTATAGCCACGATCGTAAGTCATATTGCCTGCCTTACGAATCTTGGTGAGCAACGGACCTCCTGAGAGGTTCTTACCATTATCAGCAGCATAAGCAAGTAGTTCTGCAATTGCTACATACTGCTTAGTGGTGAAGTTACAGTGGTTAGTACCAGTTGCAGCAGGAACAGATGTATCTGGTGCTCCAGCAGCTGTGTACTTGGTGTACTTCTCAGGTGGCAGGTTCCAAAGGACTAGCTGATTGTTAGCAGGACGCTTGCGATCTCCTGCCTTTCTTGCAGCTACCCACTTGTCTGCCCAATACGTTGCATACTTATCAGCAACTGACTGTTGGTTTCCAGCAGTAGTTACAGGATCAGCAGTGCCCGTAAAGAGGATGGTTGGAATATCAACCTTTCCAGAATGAGAAGCAAGTGTGTTCAACTTCGCTACTGCAGCAGGACTTGCTTTAGCGCGTGGTGATGCAGCAAGAACACTGAGAAGTCCGCCAATTCCTGAGTTACCAGAAAGTGCTGAAGCCCAGATGAATTGTTCCTCTGCAATACGTGCTGCGTAGTCAGTGGCAGTGTTATCAAATACTGCACCACCAGCTTGTAGCTCAAGATCATGTGTTGCAAGAACTGCAAGTGCTGCAGCGTTTGCCACGTTCTCAAGTGCTGCGAACGCAGGGTTAATTGCAAGGATGAATGAGGTTTGTGAAGCAACAGGAAGCACTGATGGTGCTGATGTTGAATCGAAGTGAGCTGACTGCAATGGAATTCCAGACATCAACGCAATCATTACAAGTGCGCTTCGTGAAGGAATTCCCTTGATGGCATCAGGAACTTTAGAAGTGGCTGGCCATGCAGGCGCTGATGCATTGGCTGCAAATGCTGCCTGCAGTGCTCCGATAACTGTGAAGACCTTTACCAGGTCACCCATCGCCTCGGCATAACCTGCAGCTCCAGCTGAGTAATTACCGCCCTTGATTGTTGGATCAAAGAAAGTCTTAATTCCCCAGAGCGCATCTCCTGCCATTGTCATAAGTGGAGTGACATCGCTAGCCATACATAGTGGTGCTGCAGCACTGAAGAGATCTGAATGCTTCTCTGCGAGCGCCTGAGTAATGAATCCACCGAGTGATTCGCCCCATGCAACAACTTTTGTAGTCTTTGTAAACTGCTTCTTGAACAGTCCTACAAGCTCAACGTTGGTTTTGATAGCTGAATCTGCATTCCAACCTTGGCGTGCAAATCCTGAACCGACAACGCCATATCCCTTAGCCAAAAGCGCACCAATTACAGTTGCGTTTGGACCAGGTTGAGGCGTATTGGTAACTGTGTATCCACCATATCCAGGAATTCCAGCAGGAACTGGAACGTTTGGACGATATCCATGTGAATAGAGATAGACAGTTCCGTTGAAGTTTGCTGGAACCATCATTGCGTAAGGTGCACCATCAGATGTCGCACCACCACATGTCTGTACTGGACTCTTGCCATCGCAAACTGGAGCTGCTTGTGCAACAGTTGGAATAGAGACAAGAGTGATTGAGAGCAGTGATGTGACTGCTATGAGCGTTAAGGAACGCTTGAATTTAAAGTTTCTCATGAGTTACTTGGTAATCCTCTCGCTGGCATTGCAGGACGTTTGAAGGTGGATACCACAACTGGACCAGAGCCACTGTTGGTGGTGTAAAGAGTTACTTTTCCACCGAATGGCTTTCTATCTCCGTTGGCATCCATAACTGCCATGTAGTAACCGGTGTGACCAACGTTGCTGGTCTTTGAAAACCCAAGAGGAGAGTAGGCAACGGATGCAAAGGTTGAACCCTTGGTTTCCATAGCGCTAATCAATTTCTTACGGGTTGGGTTTGATCCTGCAGCCCGTAGACCTTGAACAGTCATGAGGCCGATGTTCATGCCTTGAAGTACATAGTCATCAAATGCAGTACCAGTGTTGTACTTGGTATTGATCTCTTGGAACTGCTTGACGTACTCGTCGCTAGTGTCATTTGGTGATGGATTACCAGCTGGAGTTTGTGCGCCATTGAGAACAGCTAATGGAACACCGAGTGCACGAAGAGTTAATGGGTCTGCACCAACTGATCCAAGGATCCACTGTGGTGCGTACTTAGCTGCTGCAGCTACTGCGAGTAGTGGAGCTGTTGCTGAAGTTACGCCAAAGAAGACAACTACTTGAGCTCCGCCTGCTGCAAGCTGGGAGACCCAGGTCTGTGCAGTGGCTGCGCTCTGAGTACCAGATGTGTAAGCCACGCTTACATCAAACTTAGTACCAGCTGCCTTAAATGCACCCATTCCATCAATGCCGAATTCATCGTTCTGATAAACAATGCCGAGTTTCTTTCCAGCATGATTCTCTTTGAGGTGCTGTGCGATGATTTTTGCTTCCATAGCGTAGGAAGGAAGAACCATGAAAGAGGTTGGATAGGTTTTCTTATTTGCAAATCCACTAAATCCAGTGTTAAGGAAAAGACTTGGAACGCCGCGCTTGGCAATGCCTACAGACTTATGTACTGATGTGTAGTTTGCAGTTCCAAGTGGGCCAACTAGTGCAAAAACTTTATCCTTTAAAATTAATTCATTTGTCTTAGCAATCGACAATTGAGGAGAGTACTCATCATTTTTTTGGATGAGGGTGATCTTGCGGCCATAGACTCCACCGTTGTCATTGACATACTTGAAGTAGGCGTTCATAGCATTGCCGATCTTGTTATAGCCTGGCGATGCTGCTCCAGTAAGAGGCAGAGTGATACCGAGTTTTATCTCGCTACTGCTCACCCCTGTCTCTGCGTGTGCTGGGAGCGCTGTTGCAAATAGGCTGCCAACTGCGAGCACCGTGGCGACAAGCCAGGTTCCCTTTGCACGAGTCTTTCTGATCATTGTTTTCCTTCCATCGAGGGTGGTTGAACTTCTCGTAATCTACTAGTTACCTTCAAGTAATTTAAGGCACTCACGCTTTTTTATGGTGTCGGCTTTTGAGCTTCTCTCCCGGACCATTTGGGGTGAAAATTACAGAAAGGATGAGTAAAACGCTCACAATCAGACCTGGGAGATAGTTATTTAAGTTCTCATCACCCCCCCATCTGGTGGCCAGAACATCTGCGACCTCAGGTATTGCGACCAGGATCAATGCTCCAAAGACCACACCCGGCAGGCTAGAAACACCAGCGAGTACCGCCCCGGTAACAAGTGCAAATGAGAGGGCGAGTGTGTAGGCACCTGGGGCAACCAGGCTAATCGTCATGGCCAGCACCGCACCAGCAAGGCCTGCAATAGCTGAGCTGATAGTGAAGGCCAGAATCTTCATCCGCCCTGCATGAACCCCCGATAGTTCGGCGGCTAAAGAGTTACTGCGGATCGCGCGCCATGTTCGCCCGTAACGCGATTGAAGGATATTAGAGGTGATAAATAAAGAGAGCAGGGCTAAAAAGGTAGCGATCCAAAAGAACCACTTATATTGAGTGAACTCTTCGCCAAGGCGCTCAGGGGGAAAACCAACATCAAAGAGAAGCCCAGGTACTCCTCCAAGAAAATTAAATTGATTGGCAATTTCTGGAAGACCCACAGCTAGAGCAAGTGTTGTTCCCGCCAGATATGGTCCGGATAATCGGGCAGCTGCTAAACCAAGGAAAGCTCCAAAGAGAGCTGAAACAACAACTGCCATCACAAATGCAAACCAAACGGGGCTTCCTAGATTATTAAGTGTCAGAGCCGCGGCATAACCACCCACGGCCATCATCGCGCCATTGCCAAGTGATACTTGGCCGGAGTAACCAGTGAGTAAAACTATTGATGAGAGAGCAATCGCATACATCGCAATCTGCGCTCCTTGGTAAACACGAAGTTCATCTACGCGATCACCGATTAGAAGCAAGATCCAACCAAGAAGAATGAAGAGAGCTAATTTCTTACGCACGGCGCGCCCTGCCTTTCGCCATAATTCCATCTGGCTTAACAAGTAGCACCACGATAAGAACTACGAATCCACCGATAAAGACCAAAGATGTACCGACGTAGTTCAAAATAAATGTGAGAGCAATTCCAAGAATTAACGCTCCAACAACAGAGCCGACCATACTTTCAAGACCGCCAATAACGGCTGCAATAAATCCAAAGACCAGCAATAGATCTAGCGAATAAGGTGAAAGGAAGTTAGAAGCAGTATTTAACATTCCAGCGACTCCACCAACTCCACCAGCAATTGCCCAACCAATAGTCCTTGTTCGCGCCGTCCTGATTCCAGCTAACTGCGCAATCTCTGGTGCATAAGCTGATGCACGCAAAGATAGGCCCAGATTCGTGCGTTGAAAAATGATTGCTAGAGCAATGAGAATTACGAAAACCGTCACGATAATCAGAAGATTTAAAGGTGAGAATGGGATTGTCGTTTCGCCTATGGTGAAACCATCTGTGGATGCTGGCGCTTTAATTGATTTGAACTCCCCGCCCCAGACCAATCCCACAATACTTCTAACTAATCCGAGTAAGCCCAGAGTTGCAATTACTGGAGCAACTACAGCAGCAGGGCCTGAAACAGCGTGTTTGAATAAAACTCGCATGAAGAAATAATCCACGCCAGCTCCCAGTAGAGCACCAGCAGCGATGGCAAATAACAAACCAAGCCAGAATATTTCAGTTCGGGTAGCTATCTCAAAACCAATATAGGTGGAAAGCATCGCCTGACCTGCTTGAGCAAAATTGACTACACGAGTGGATCTCCAGACCAGTACGAGTGCAATTGACATGAGGGCATAAATAGAACCGGTCGATAGTCCTATAAGAAATGTCTCTAATAGTTTTTGCATCAATACCCCAAATATGCCGCGCGCACGGCAGGATCATCAATCAGCACTTGAGCGTGGTTCATTGCAACAACTTTTCCAAGGTTGAGAACAATTCCAAGGTCTGCAATCTTTAATGCACCCATTGCGTTTTGTTCTACTAACAAAACCGTTAAATTCATTGAGGTAGTTAAATCACGAATTGTTTGGAAGATCTGCTCAATGACAAGTGGTGCAAGACCAAGAGATGGCTCATCTAAAAGAAGCAACTGTGGTTTAGACATAATCGCTCGCCCAATAGCCAACATCTGTCGTTCTCCGCCAGATAAAGTATCGGCACGCTGTTGTAAGCGCTCACCTAAACGAGGAAAAATTGAAACAACCTGATCAATAGATTCTTTTGATTCCTTGGCATTACGGCGCCAAATAGCACCGAGCTCTAAGTTCTCACGAACTGTTAACTCTGGGATAACAGATTTGCCTTCAGAGACATGTGAAATACCTCGGCGAACTAAAGTTTCCGGTTTAATCCCAGCAATCTTTTCACCCTTCCACATAATGGAGCCATTGGTTGGTGTTTTAAGGCCGGAGAGAGTGCGCAGCAAAGTGGTTTTGCCCGCTCCATTAGCCCCAATAATTGCCGCTAGCTTGCCCGTTGGCACTGCTATTGAAACCTGGCTCACTGCGCATATCGCACCATGGTGAACAGTTAAGTTAGAAACATTCAGGCTCATTTAGCACCTGTTCCCAGATAGGCAGCCATCACTGCTGGATCACGGCGTACTGTCTCAGCGTTTCCACTGGCAATAACTTCACCAAAGTTAAGAACATATAGCTTGCTACACACCGACATAACAACATCCATATGGTGTTCGATGAGTAGTACTGACATAGAGGCACTTAGATTTCGAATTAAAAGGTTCATCCATTCAATATCTTGTGAACCTAAGCCACCGGCAGGTTCATCCAACATCAAAATCTTTGGTTCACTTACTAGTGCACGGGCAATTGCAACGCGCTTTGTATCAGGATATGACAAAGTATCGGCGCGACGATTAGCTAAGCCACCTGCATACACGCGCTCTAGTGCACTAAATGATTTTGTACGAATCTCTTTTTCATCTTTGCCACTTCTCCCTAGCGCTGCAGAAAGTAATCCTGAATTTGCAAGGTGGTGCGCACCAACCATCACATTTTCAAGAACAGTCAAATCTCCAAATAGTCCAACACCTTGCAATGTTCGAGAGATACCCAAATCAACTAAATTCGAAGTACGTGGGAAATCATGATCTTTTCCATCTAAGAATAACTTTCCAGAATCTGGCTTTACTAAACCGCAGAGTGCATTGAATAAAGTTGTCTTGCCGGCGCCATTGGGACCAATTAATCCAACAACCTCGTTCTTACCAATCTCTAAATAGACATCATTGAGAGCGCGAAGTCCACCGAAGGAGACGTTGACACCTTCGACACGCAGCGCTGCATTATTAGTAGACATGAGGTGCGTATATTCTAGGCACTCGGGGACCAATTCTTGTCACGATTTCATAATTAATTGATAACGAAGCGTTACCCCAATCATCGGCGGTGTATTCACCGTGAGAACCATCGCCAAAAACAACCACCCAATCACCTGAATTGGCGGTAGAGCTCACCCCTAAATCAACTACAAATTGATCCATAGAAACTCGCCCAATTATCGGAGCTCTCTTGCCGTCAATAAATACGCCTGCACCTTGTGCAATACGTGGAATTCCATCGGCATAACCCATTGCAACCACGCCAAGTTTTGTCTCTTTTTCTGTGACTGCAGTAGCACCATATCCAACTGGAGAACCCGCAGGAACATGCTTTACTAAATGTAATTTAGCTCGAAGTTGCATGACTGGCTTTAAACCTAATTTCTTACTATCCCCCATAGCTTTAACATCTGGGCTCAACCCATACATCGCAATACCTGTTCGCACCATGTCAAAGGCGGAATCACTATCTAACAAAGTAGCCGCTGAGTTAGATAGATGTTTAATAGGTGGATTAATCCCAACCGCCTTGAGCTGCTCAATCTTTTTCTTAAACTCTTTAAGTTGATCAAGGTTTTGTTGTTGACCCGCTTCATCAGCTCGTGCAAAGTGCGAGAAAATTCCCACAACTTCTACTTTAGAAAAATCTGCTTTAAGTAGTTCATCCCACTCATCTAGAAAGCCCCCTCGCGTCATTCCTGTATCGACCTCAATATGAATGCGTGG
>Ga0315903_10002636_pt1 | contig 25994 bp, 21 predicted proteins | sample LakEriMetagenome_7_FD_203524 | JGI IMG/M metagenome (GOLD analysis project Ga0315903, IMG submission 203524) | Freshwater fungal communities from buoy surface, Lake Erie, Ohio, United States - Buoy 2 MA119 | ecosystem: Environmental > Aquatic > Freshwater > Lake | place: USA: Lake Erie, Ohio... | reverse complement strand
TTTACCTGCTCATCGCTGGTTTCTTTTATAATCGTCAAGAGTTTCTGCTGAAACTTGGTCAGTTTCGCATTGGTCTTTTTATTGGTTGCTATAATTTCATCAATTGCGGTTTGTTTAGCAACGGGGGTGGGGGGTACTACGCGAACAGTGGTGGCGACCGGGGCAACGACCGGGGCAACGACCGGGGCAACGACCGGGGCAACGACCGGGGCAACGACCGGGAAATAACGACAAAACACGCGATTATGATTATTATTATCGCTAGTCCAGAGCCATTCTGCGTCGCCTGGAATATTGGGGCGAGGACCGCCTCCGACTGAACGCCAAATATTGTTATCTTGGTTGCGACCATAACTAACCGGCTTGGTCCAAGATGAATCATCAAAATTATTCTTAGTCCATCCATAACTTTCTTTTAAAGAACAGCGCCAGTCAGAAGGTTTTGTTACCTTTCCATTGAATACACCGATAAATGCAGAAGGTCCATCTTGGTCAACTCCGTCAATTGCGATAACATCGCCAGGTCTAACAATCGGGGTAAAGTGATATGTAGTCGTCCAACTTGTTCCACGTCCAATCCTCTCTCCGTTGACATACATATCAAAAATATTATCACAAGTGAAATAAATAGAAAAAGGAGGTGGGGAAACAGGTGTAGGACTAACTACAGGAGTCGATCTAATAACCATAACCGGTTGTGGGGCTACAGGGATTGACGGACTCTTTCCAACGGTAGGGGGTGCAGCGGGTGGCGATGCAGCCTTGGGCGCGGGTGGTGATGCAACCTTGGGCGCAGCCTTGGGCGCAGCCTTGGGCGCAGCCTTGGGCGCGGGTGGGGCGACCGGCTTCGGCGCGACCTTAGGCGCGGGTGGTGATGCAACCTTGGGCGCAGCCTTGGGCGCAACCTTGGGCGCGGGTGGGGCGACCGGTTTCGGCGCGACCTTAGGCGCGGGTGGGGCGACCGGCTTCGGCGCGACCTTGGGCGCAACCTTGTTGAAAATACGCAATAATTTCCGAGAGGAATAATCATTCGTGGTGGTGACATTGACATCCACCAAAGGCAATGACGCATTCACATCCGCCGACAGCAATGAAGCATTGACATCATTTTCCTTATCGTACAATCCTTGAACATCCAGTATCGCGATTCCCGAAACAAGAGACGCCGAAAGAATACAAAGGATGAACCCAGAAGATAGACGCATTATAAAGTATGGTTATACACTAATATCATAAAATATCTTTATGTCATAAAAGATAATAAACATTTTATATGTTTATATATATTTAATACGAAACGTATATACGCTCTGCCATCAATGTCATCAGCTGCTACATCTAGCAATAATGTATCAATACCAAGCAATAATACTAACCGAATTGAAACACAAAAACTGTATATGACTCTATTACAATTCAGTCTTTATGATAATCCAAATAGGTTTTATTCGCGTAAATTGAAGTTGAAGCGAGTACCGCCGCAACCAACGCAATCTGGCCCTTCTTCTGGGTCGACCGAATATATTATTTCATCATCGGCACATCTTCAATCGACAACGGTATCATCCACATTGCGCAATGAGGGTGCTGCTAGTACTAGACTTCGAAAGAAAATGAAACTGACGTCCAATATATCTTCTGTTTCAGAAAAAGACGCCGAATCAGAACCAGAATCACCTAAAGGCAATAAATCAACAGAAGAAGAACAAGCTTCCAATGTTATTATTTTTCATCCTGTAGAATACGAAAAAGTAAAAAATGTAAAATATAGTCTGGCTGATTTAAAAACCTTATGCTCGTATTATGGTATAAAGAAATCTGGAACAAAACCTGAATTGACGCAACGAATATATACCCACCTGAAACAATCATATTACATTGTGCGAATACAGCGTATTTTTAGAAACTTTATCTCGAGAAAATATCGCACATTATGCGGTCCGGGGTATTTACATATAACGAAGTGTGTAAATGATATGGATTTTTATACATTTGATAAATTATCCAACATAAAACCAACAGAGTTATTCACATACTGCGATAATGACAATAAAATATATGGATTTCATATTGCATCCTTTTTTCATCTCATTATCAGTTCGTATCCGAACATAACCAATCCATATAATCGGAAATTAATTCCGGCAGGTATTATCAATAACCTTTATGAAAAACTCATATACGGTTCATTACTCGGATTTCGCGTATCCATCAAGTTAAACGATGATGACCAAGATGAATGTACGGATACTACATATGATTCATCAAATACGACGGCTGGGACACTCTCTCGAGAGAAACAAGAAGAATTATTTATCGTGGATTTATTTCAGCACATCAACACCCTCGGTAATTATTCGGACTCCGAGTGGTTCATAACATTACAGAGACTAGAATTGATTCGATTTATTCGCAATGTTTACGATATTTGGTATTATCGCGCAAACTTATCACAGGAAATGAAGGAACGTATTTGTCCTCCTGGGGGAAATCCGTTTGTACTGAATAATGCCCAGGTCAACTTAAGTGTCATCTCATTACTTACAGACCCAGAAATTCGCACGATTTGCGTATCGATCATTGATAGAATGGTCCGTCGAGGTACAACACGCGAGGACCAGTGCCTTGGCGCGTTTTATGTCTTGGCAACTCTTACGATAGTCAGTCAGGATGCAAGAAATGCGCTACCGTGGTTGTATGAAGCTGTTATGTAAAAATACAATTACGCTATGACTTTTTGTCTGCTCGATTGTCATACAAAAAGTGTGTCTAAAAACAACTTAAAAAGACATTACTCATATGTGTATAATCGATACAATGGTTAAATCTGTTTCTTCTTCCGCTACTCCTGCCGCAGCTTCTGTCGCTGCCCCTGTTGCCGCCGCCGCCGCCGCAGCCCCCGTCAAGCCTGCCAAGGCACCTGCTACTCCTAAGTCCAAGGTGGCTGAGTCCGCCCCCGTTGCTGCCCCCGCCCCTGCCGTCGTCGATGGTTCCGATGTGGCTGCCCCCGTTGCTGAGGTTGACGGTTCTGTTTCCGCTGCTCTTTACGCTAGTGTTCTTACCAAGCTTCAGGGTACCCAGGCTCTTATTACTTCTATCCGCTCTGAGGTTAACGAGTTGAAGCGTCAACACGCTCGTGAGCTTCGTGCCGCCAATAAGGCGAACAAGCGTCGCAAGACCAACGCAAACCGCGCTCCTTCTGGTTTCGTGAAGCCCACTCTCATCTCGAACGAGTTGGCTGCTTTCTTGGGAAAGCCTGAGGGAAGTGTTCTGGCTCGTACTGAGGTGACGCGCGAGGTGAACGCTTATATCCGCGCCCAGAAGCTTCAGGACAAGGACAACGGTCGCAAGATCAACCCTGACGCCAAGCTTCTTAAACTCTTGAAGTTGAAGAAGGGTGATGAGCTCACTTACTTCAATCTCCAAAAGTACATGGCTGGACACTTTGCAAAGTCTACTCCTGCCGTTGTTGCTTCTGCCGGTGGCGCTGTTAAGGCTTAATTCGTGCGTCGTGCGTCGTCGGCGTCGTCATGATAAAAAATAAAAAAGAATGTTTGATATAAATGGAAATGCGCATATAGTATAGTGGTAGAACGCCTCCCTTCCAAGGACGAGACTCGGGTTCGATTCCCGATATGCGTAATTTGTAAAATGAATAGTAAAAATATATTCATTTTATTTTATTTTTGTGTATCGAATGATTCAAATACTAATTATTCCTCCCCCGTTTTCGCGCGGGGGCGTTTCTTTGTTTTTGTTGTCGTTTGCAGAGTGTGTAATTCCTGAAAGGTTCCAACATCTACACCGTATACTTCTTTTGCAAGAGTGGTTGCTTGTTGTTCTGATATTTCGGTTCCAGACCCAGACCCAGACCCAGACCCAGTTCCATACAGCGGCGATGCTGATAATGATGATAATGACGAGTTGCCCGATGAAAGTGATTTGAGTATCATCTCATCTGTCGGTGATTGATCAATAAAGATGAAATCTTCCTTTGTCATAATTTCGATGATACGTTTCTTTTGAATGTCTTTCCGGTTCAGAACCACTAGTTGTCTGTAGTGTGTTGTGGTTCCACTGACATCAAACATTGACTCGTTTGTTAAATACGTTATCGCGCCCACACCACTAGTGCCGTCTACATCGTCTGGGCGGTCGTGGCGGTGCGTGGCCGACGCCGCCGATGCGTATTCTTGTTCAGCATACCAGTCATAAAACCCGCCACCACTCTCGTGATATTTATTCTGTTCTTTCATCGAAAGCGCCTTGAACTTCATCAATTGTTTATACACCGACTCTGGGGTGTGCGACATACCTCCCCCGCCACCCATCGGCGGCGATATTTGTGTATAATCCGTTCCACAAACAACGCACATCATCTTGAACTCCGACTGAGACAATGAAAGCAATTTCAATATTTCGCACATATTATATGCAACCGCAGAGTGATTCAGCAAACTTATATTTCGCAACACAACAGGACATCCATACACAAACATATCTGTATCATCACTCATACAAGCATCCACGCGCTTCTTCAATGAGAGATTCGCGCATAATGCGTCAGCCTCGCCTTCCGCGTCAATGGTTGAAAACCCAAAACTCACAAGAAGTTCTTTTACATCTGCTATATCGCAATCTCTCAAATGTATGAACTTTTTCTTAAGTTCACGCATTGTTTCACTAATATCGTCGATTTCTGTCGTCGTAGAACAAGGACCCGGTGTTCTGGCTTTCTCTTTTATAATCTTCGCAAGAACTTCATATTGTCGCTTTGCTTCATCTTTCTTCTTTCGTCGCAATTCAATGAGATCCGTTTTTTGAGGGGGTGGAGGTCCGTCAAATACAAACACCGCATTGATGTTGTAGTGTCGAAATACGGAACACATCAAGTACATATTTTCAAGTAATGCACCCTCCCCCGAAAAACGATACATATAAATACTCGTATCCACCGCGATTCTCTTTCCAGTAAACTCTTTTAAGTGTAGACGATTGATTGCACCCGTACATCGGCGCTGTATAAAACAATTCAAACCGCGAATACCCATACTTTCTTGTTTTGTTAAGATACTCTTATCATAAAAAAACATTATTACATTCAATTTTATTGTCGTCCAATGCCGACCACCAACCCTTTATTACGTATGTCTCACGAACTCCTCTTCGTCATCACTGCTAATTCTGCAATCGTCGGCGTCGATGATAATGATATTATTATATTCTGTCTCTGGCGCTTCTGGCGCCGCCGCCGCTGCCGCCGTTGGTTCTGGTTCTTCCTCCTCCACTATTATATCGCACGATTGCAATTGTTTTTCTGCGCGGTGGTCGTGTTCTTGCTTCTTGTGCCGATTCATTGTGCGCTTGACATAACTCTTCAAGTCATAGTAATCACGGTCTAGTTCGTGGTATATATCATCTTTCAACCCAGACACATCTTCTTTGATATCATAAACATCATTACTCGACTTCGCTACTTCATCCTTCAGAAAATCCACCGTCTCTTTGGTATCAGATAATTCCGCATCCACCATTCCAATACTTTGCTTCAACGTCTGGCAATTCTCTCGTAGTTGTTTCATCTCATCCACCGTTCCAAAATAACGGTAGGAGTGAATCTCATTTGAACGAGTAATCAGACCCGTCAATTCGTCATTTACGCTTTGGACAAGTTGAGCACTGGTCTTGCTTTCAAACTCCACTTCACGCGTAATCGCACGAACAAACTCCTCGCGTAAATCACCGGAATTGTTGTACAACTGTTGCTCTGTACGTTCGCGCAATTCGTGAAGCTGTTTCATATAAATCCCCTCGTGGTCGTTTAAACGCGCATTCAACACTTCCGTTGCATCGACTGCCTTATGTAATTTGGACATCAAAGCATTTTCACGTTCAACAAATACATCATAATCCTTATCATAGGTCTCGTGTAAAGACTTGAGTTCTTCGCGAAGTTCCGTATTTTCCTTCTCCAATTTTTGTATTTTCGCATCAAACTCTCCGCGGATTGTGTCAATATATGCGAAAATCTCAATGTCCGCATTGTATGCCCCGTACGACGCCGTCTCCTGGACCTTCTTGCATTTCTTGACAACGTATTTCCTCAGTCTACGAATCTCATCCGGTTTGGCAACGAGTTCATCCTTTGTCGCGTTCATATCAGTTTGGACTTGCGCGATTTCTGTTCGCACATCCTGCAGTTCTTGGTATATTTCATCCGTTCCACGCGTAAGAGACGACACATTATCGTCGTTTTTCTCACACTGAACGAATAAGGATGCAATATTTTTCCAAATCATGGTTTTTTCTTCAGAGTCGTCAGCGTGGTGGCCCTGGACCTGAGCCTTCTTCCCCCCCTTACCACTGCTGCTGCTGCCGCCATTATTCATTTGCGCGTAAGATAGCGGAAGCATTGCCGGCATTTCGTCTTGCGGGTTCGGAACATAATATTTGGGGTTGTCCACAGAAAGAGACACCAATCTTCCATTCGAGGTTTGCGGGATATTATACGACATTTAACAGAGAAATCGAATAAGAACGGGCTATGATATAGTATAACTATATTGATTTATATTCAATTTTACGCCATGCACCATTATTCAAAACCTAATTATTCCATCGTCATTCGCATTGTCTTATATACCGCGGCAGAATAGGGCCGCACTGGCAACGATGCCCCACCCCCACTCTTCTTCTCAATCAATGCAACCATACTCAACATAACCGGATCTCTCGCCGCCCGTGAAATGAAATCAACAAACTTCGAAAGAATACCGCCATTTCTAGAAAATCGAATTGCGCCAACACGCCCACCACGCCCACGATTGGTCTCACAGCACCACGAGATAAATGGAAGAGCATACACCGAGAGAATGCCGCCTAAAATATAATATGCGTAAACATTCGTATCTTCTGCGTATTGTTTACGACACACCTCTGTATTTTCTGGCGTTTGTATCGTTATGTGCGCATATCGAAGATCCATAATATCAAGAACCTTTACCGCTTGAAACACATAAAAAATGGCGTTCTCTGTTATTTTCTCTCGAACTGCGCGAATGAAATGCGCCTGGGTCAAAGAGTTAGTCGGCGACGACGACGGCGCGGCCGAGCCATTCTCCTGAAAATAAATACTGAACATTGTGTTTATGATTCGCGCCCACGTTTCCGTATAGGTTTCAAACAATAATATATCATCGTGAGGAATACAAAATGTGCGGCGAAGTTGTGCATTGGCTCCGCGTAAATCCTGGTCAATAAAATCCATATTGAAATTATGCATCGACTCGTGAACAAAAACCTTGAACCACTCTTCTGTGCGATATACGACAATCTCTCCGTGTGTCTCGCAATTTCGAGTTAGGCCGGTGTTTACGTTAATCGCCGAGAGAATTGCCGCGTCTCCTGATGCATCTGGTTTTGGGCGCTGTTTTTTGAATGGTGTCATATAAAAATACACATTTAGACTCTTCTCAGAACACTCTCGGTCAGATATACTTGTAACAATCGAAAGCCACGTCATAACCTTATAAGCGTACATCTGGTATACTGCAATCTCGGATGCACACAACGACGACGACGACGACGACGAGTTTCTACTACATACTGAAAAATGTGATTCAGGAAATGTTATGAAATAGACTGTTATGGTTCGGTTATGAATCGTAGTTTGAAAACGTATACAAAACTCGGATTTCTCTCGTATGTATGTATACACCTTGTATGGAATATACCGGTCGTCCTCGCCGGTATTCGCGGTATTCCTTCGTATATCATACAGTCGCTGTAGTTCAGAGAGAATACGCGGATGTGGAAGGTCATTTGCGGAGTTTTTGATTTCGGTTATATCATACGCTAGTTTTGTTCGGTCGTCTTCTCCATATCGCAACGATGACGGGTCTTCGGCTGGAGGGAACCTTCGATAGATTTCATATTCTGCACCTCTTAATTTTTCATAAAACTTTTTAAAGAAATCGTTCGTATTGTCCTTATTTTCGGTTAGATTCGAATGAATCGTACGAGGCAACTGCGCACGATAATCTCTCGCAAGGTCCTGGACTGTTTTTTTGATTGCCTGTGTATCTTTTTGAATGTCCTCTTCAATCCACATATTTATTATAAATAGGTATTATAATAAATATAGTATTAAATTATGTTTCACATTATTATCAAGAAATACCTTAAACCCGGAACCCTTCATATATTCGTGTTCTCATTTCTGGTCTTTATTATATTAAATGTTATCGAAAATGTTATTCATTATAATATTGGTAAGTTCCACGAAGGCGATGGAAATGGGAGGACGACACAAAATACCAATGTAGCCGGTTATCATTTTACAAATCCGTCGAATACCGACTGGGTGCGTATTATTATCATTATGTTTATATTTGCGGTTTTACAAGGGTTCTTTACAAGCTATTTAAGCGTGTGCTGAAATACAGCGTGTGCGGTGCTATCGTGTCCCGCCCCCTGTGCGTATTTTATGGCGGACACGCATAAGGTGCTGATATACTTCAGGTCTCGCACCGCGCTGGTAATGCACCAATTTCGCATATCGTGTTGCTAGAAGCATGTCTTTGAGATTCTTATTCTGAGAGAATTTCGCAAACATCGCGTTTTCCATCTCTCGCTCACTACGTCCGTTATTGAAGAAATCCGGATCAATCGTCACCCGCGACGGGCGAATTATCGTAGAATGATTCAGCTTCCCACTTTTACTTCCAGCCGCCTTTGCCAGAACCGGGTCTGAAGATATTTCCGACCTTGAATCTAATGAAAATTTCAGGTAAAACTCCCGATTATTATTCTTGAACTTACTACCTTGGTAATAATGCTCCACACTCTGCCACGCATGATTGTCCAACATAAACGGCTCATTCCAGAAATTAGATAACTTACGCCGCCAATTCTCAAATGTTGCCAATTTATGAAAATGAATCTTCTCCGTCTCTGGTATTTTCTCGCCCGGACCATCCCCTGGAAGTGCATTCGGGTTAGATTTCGAATAAAACTGAAATACGATGTCCGGCGTGTATAAATGCGCACCGTTTCTCGACCCCGACCCGCCTCCGCCTCCGCCAGTATGAATTTCTTCCAATAAGTCGTCTAGGTTCTCATTTGGAATATCGTCCACCCGTATCCCCAACTCACGCTGGAAAAGTTTAAATTGCGGAATTGCACCATAGGTACAATCTTGGGTTTCCAAGCACTTTGTGGTAATCAATAGTTTAATATCATAAGGTAGCTCGGAGAATGCAAGAACGCCGTGCGTTTTATATGTTATCAACGTATAATTCGTCGACTTTATATCCGGTAGATGTTGGCGCGGACTACGACTGCGACTACGCGCGTGTGCGCGACCACCACCACCTGTCATTGCCGCTCTCGATGCATTCGACATTCCCTTTCCAATTAAAATATACGCGGTAGGTTCAAATGCCCGACATTTGTCAAGGGCGGTGGCGGTGGCAGCGGCGGTGGCGGAACCATTATCGCATAATAAGACGTTATCAATATCCCCAGCTTCATATGCATCACGCGAAAATATGATGAATTTCATATTTAATACACGCTCCATGGTTGTTATGGCCCATTCATCCGGCCAGTAAAGCGACGTCATCATTCGCTCTTTTAATTGTTGGGCAGAACGCACCTCTCGCATATAATCATACTGCGCCGAGAGAATCTTTGTAAATTTCATTTCATCGTGTTTCAAATTATGCTCTACAACCAGTTTCTTCGCCCCAGCAATCATTAGTTGTTGTTGGGCGCGGTCGTGAATGCTAGATATACGGCGTTTATAATCATTGTAATTCGCTACGAGTTCTTTCGTCTCTCGCGTTTGGGTGCGTGTAAGTGAGTGATACATTGCGAATTTCTCTCGATACTGGCGAAACACCTCGTCGTTTACTTCTTCTGACAACTGTTTTCGCAACTCTAAAATCGTCGTTGTCCGCCCCTGTGTAAGTAGCGCGTCGCGAATGACCGCAAATAGTCCGTCACTACCTCCTTCGTTATCTATGAAATTGAAATACTTATTACGGAGATACTTTTGAATCCAGAGATCGGTTGCTGGATTGGATTTATATTGTCGGCGTTCTAATTCCGATTGTTCTTTGGTTTGAAGAGGGAGAATGGATGCACCAGATAATAAATGTTTTTGTCGCGCATCCAGCCCAAACAATGTGTCGGCATCGGCATCGGCGTCATCGTCATCATCGTCGTCATCGCTACTACCGACATCGTCTATCTGCGCCTTTCCGAGAGATTTCTTGATTTCATTAACCTCTGCCGCCTTTTTCTTAGGGTCCACCGCCGCAGCCGCGGCCACGGGTGCTGTCATAACACCCCCTTTTGCGCGTGATTTACGTAATAATTCCGTATTTACAAATCCATATAATAATGGCGACAGTTTATGGATATCCAGGTCCCCTGATTCATCCATTTTGATTTGGTTCGACGGAATCTCGTAGACACCAATCTGTTTCATAAACTCCATTTCTGTATTGAATAGATAAATCGGCACATAAACTACATTATACCGTTTCGCAAAATTGTAGTTCAATTGCCCAAGACCGATAATAACCTTTTGCGGGTCGCGTAATAACTGCACCTGAAATAATGGCGTATTATAATTAAAATCTTCTTCTTCTAAATGCGAGTATTCGTGATAATTGATATTTGTGTTGAGTTTGGATTTCACCATTGTCTCGTTTGTAATTATTATATATGAATAAATAATAATTGCATGTATTCCGCGACTACATACTTCCTCATCTATAAATCATGGTATTTCGCACAACCCCCGTCTCCGCATCCGTCTCTGTCGTAATAAACGAGATTTTAAACCGCCGGTCCTTTGCTTTATTCAACGCAGTTATCACGCGTTTATACCTGTCTACATTATTATCCGATGTTCCACTTGCGCCCATATGAAGTGCATCATCCTCGTTCCCATAATCCAGGATTCGTTTCTCATCCCATATATCCTGAATCGAGAGAAATCCCGGAAGACTCATTATCGTTATACCCACATTACGGAGGTGGTAATAATTGCTTAAAATAATATCATCCGAGAGACGACATATTTGATTTCCGAGGTCCGTATATCGCGCTATATACTCGGCAAAATCGTCGCCAAAAGTATTCAGTTTAACACAAACCGAACCATATCCCTCCGCTATGGTTGCCGTATCTTTATGTGCACGTTTCCCATTCAAACACAAATTCACGAAATCAAACCCAGTCGCTGTCCACACATTATTGTCATTCGGCGCAATTATTTTCTCATAGGTTTCAACCATTCGTTTCGGGTACGCAATATCATCATCAAGGTAAATAATTCGCGTATTTTCTGGGTCATATTCAGCCGCACGGGCGCGTTCGCTTAAATACAATACCGTCGGCACAATTTTCGTCGCAGGTCCGTAATCACATTGTATACGATTCACTGTGAGAGATTTACGAATATATTTCGGAACAACATACGATTCACCCGTCCGCGCGAATTCCTCCGGAATATTCAATAAAAATAAATCCGGTTTGCGTGTTTGGTCTAATATACTATGAATCATCTGACTACATTTATTGATGCGCGTTGGACTCGTAGTAAATGATACGACGATTTTCATTTCAGGGTATATGACTAACTCAACGACCCTCTATATTTGTTTTTATTTCTTCGCTTTCCCAGATATCTCGTCAAGCATATCAAGATGCTTGAAGATGGTTTTATTCGTAATACTCGGTTTTGACTTTATCTTCATCTTTGAAATCTCGGTTATCTGTTCCACCCGACAACGAAATGAATCGACGAGTTCGGGTTCAGCCGCCGACTTCAACGCGCTAAAGATCGAGTGGCTGTGCTTCACCATTATAAACAGATTTTCAGCAAGTTCATCCACTTCATTGGTCTTCCCTTCCTGTCGCATATTTGAATACAATAGTTCCTGAATCTGTTGCATCAACGCGAGAACGTGCGCTTTCTCGACAATTCCATTTTTCATCAAATTAACAATGAAAAGCGACATCGCCTTTCGCTTCTCGTTGGCCTTGTTGATATCACAAAACTTGTCGTAATTCTTCTTTGGATCACAATATTCAATGGTATCAAACAGCGACATAAATGAGGCTAAATTGGCCTCAAAGACGCCCCTGAATACCGCGTATTGTTCGTATCCAGGTTCTTTCTCCTTTGCCATCAAATCGTTAAACAGCCGAGCATAAATCTCGGAATAGAATGCATTCGAACTCGCAGTATTAAATATGGATAACGCGACACGGTCCATAACCGCGACTGTATTGTTTTCTTCTGTTGTATCCTCACTTGACGCATCAAATAATGCGGCGATTTCCTTTAGTATATTTTGCATCATTGTTGCATATGTCTTGTCCGTAAGTTTATTGAGGGCGGACCGAATATTGTCAATACTCAATTCGATTCCCTCCTTCTTTTTCATTTCGGTCCTCTGAAACGAGAGAATGGTTTCCCATTCACTATTTGGAATATGATTATTCGTATGATTATGGCGGGACGACGCCGATGCCGGAGACCGAGTTATTGTGTGCAGATATCCGCCACCACCACCGCCGCCATTGTCGAGTCCGCATCCGCCGCCGCCGCCGCCATTCTCACCAAACCTTCTCTGAAATGAATTCGCGCTGCTTCCTGCAACGTGATACCCAGTTCCACTTACGCCAGTTATAGGTATAGCGGCCGCTCTAAAATCTCCTGGTTCGCGCACCGGGAATACCGGTGTTTTGATATACGTTGGCGCACCAACCAAGTCGGCCAAATCCGAAACAGACTTCAGAACTGTTTCCGGCAATTTCAAATCAAATCCCATATTCATAAACGCAGCAAAATCTGGCAGATCATATCGGTGAGTTATTGTTGCCATATTTGTTCGTGCAATGCGTCTATTATAATATATATCGTTGTTTTATATCAATTTTAACTGCTACAATAATAACAATAAGAATTGAATTATGACGGCGCACCCGATTTGTAAATTATTCGAGTTATATACAACAAATGCAACGGCGACCTTTATCGAGGAAAATCTCTCGGTGCGTGTATCTGAAAAGAATAAATATGGCGAGGTATTCACTCCATATTCCTATATCTGCGATCTATTAGACCAACTTCCGGAAAGTGTATGGAAGAACCCTGCGCTACGGTGGTTGGAACCAGCCTCCGGTATCGGGAACTTTTGCATCGTTATTTACACGCGTCTTATGGATGGTCTTTGTACGGTATTTCCTCAGCCAGTAGAACGACACGAACATATATTACAGAATATGATATGTATGGTAGAAATCAACGAAGAGAATGTCCTGCGCACGAGAGATTTATTCGGTCCGCTTGTTAGGATTCAATGTGCGGATTTTTTAGCGGAAGGGGCGACCGCGACCGCGACTCCGTCTGCTGATATTATTGTTGGGAACCCTCCGTTCCAGTCTCCGAGAGATTCCGCGAGGAGTAGCAGTAAAGGTGGGCAAATCCTGTGGGATAAATTTATCTTGAAATCTCTCGAAATCCTGTCTCGGCGGGAATTAGAACAGGGGGACAATGAACATTCCGAGAGATTTCTTTGTTTCATAACCCCGCCCTTATGGAGGAAACCGAACAGCCCCCACGGGCTTTGGGCGAAGATGACGAGAGATCCGTGGAGATTACGCTACCTTCATATGATCGATAAAAAAACGGCAATCCGTTATTTGCAAGTTCAGCAAAGAATGGATTTGTTTGTTATTCAATGGCGGTCCGGCGACGGCGACGGCGACAATGAATGCATCATTATTGAATCGGATGCAGATGGAGGGTGCCGTCACTTGAATACCATATCGCCGAGAGATTGGCCATTCTTACCCAATTCACAATTTGAAACAATCAAAAACATTATCGATATAATACCCGACCCCCGCCGCGTCATCTATGACCGTTCGGCCTACGGCAGCGATCTCTCGCATATGTCGCCAGAATACCGCGCCGAGGATTTTATTTATCCGGTCGTTCATACGATGACGCGGCGCGGGTTGGGTCTCTGGTATTCAAATACGGCGACGCGGGGACATTTCGGGGTGCCGAAAGTCATTCTAAACTTTAATGAAAAATTGTACCCGTATTTGGATTACGCAGGGGAATATGGAATGGGGCAGTTTTCATTCGGGTTGCCGGTGGGGTCAGTTGAAGAGGGAGAGGCGATGATTCGCGTACTTACCTCTCCAGAGTTTACGGCCGTGATCCGCGCGACGAAGTGGGGGGCGTATCAGACGGACCGGCGGATGTTTGAATATTTCCGGGATGACGCTTTCATATAAAATAAATCTTATTAGAGAAAATAGAATGTCTAAATTATTTTCTAGAACGGTTTGTTCTGCGGTTTTTATTCGATTTACGTTGCTTACGGGATTTGCGTCGGCTTTTCTTGGCATTCTTGGTTTTACGGCGGGTTCCACCTTTATTATTCATTTTATTATATTTCGCTTTACTCGCGTTTAACATTATTTCAGTCGAAACATAATCTATATTATTATCACTATTACCATTACCATGGCTAGCAATATATGCTGCGATATTATTCATAATCTCACGATTATTATCAGTAGGTTTAAATAAGTAAACTTTCGGAACAGTTGTACCAGATTTATCAGTAAGGCTATCACGGTACGTGAGTATATTAGTATTGTATTTCTCTTCACTTGAGATATCTTCAGAACTAACAGATACGTATTTCTCGTCTATTTCCTTATACGACGGCACAGTTTTTGAACCCGCCGTATTGGCGTGAGATGCAGCATTTGCTTCTGCGGCTGCCTTTGCTTCATCCGCGGCCTTTGCTTCTGCAGCGGCCTTTGCTTCTGCGGCGGCCTTTGCTTCTGCGGCGGCCTTTGCTTCTGCGGCGGCCTTTGCTTCTGCGGCGGCCTTTGCTTCTGCGGCGGCCTTTGCTTCTGCGGCGGCCTTTGCTTATGCGGCGGCCTTTTCTTTTGCGGCTGCCCTTGCTTTTGCAGCAGCAACCTTATGAGTGTTTTCTCTTGCATTCTTTAAATATGCATCATAAGTTAAGGGTGTTATATATAATGGCCGGTTATATGCGGGATGATCTTCAATCTTTGTGAGTCCTAATTGTATCATAATTTTTTTAACCTCTATATTCCCATATTTAATTAGTTTTCCTTTTGACGAAGTCGGACCAATTGTTTCAAAATCATCATATTTATCTGCTTCTATTTTTACGCCGCCTTCAAGTTGAATAATTACTGTTCTACCATCTTCTAGCTCAGATATATTTATTATTTTATATCCAACGGCCGTCGCAGAACTAGTGTACGATTCATCGTCCATATGTGATTTCTTATAGTAGACCACATTATAAGGTATAGGGGTATCTATTTGAGAAACCACCGGCCAACTCATAAAAATCGAATTATAATATACCATTATAAAATAATATTGTTCTCATTCGATTCAGTTAAATACGCATAGTCTCTAAAATGAAAATTGTGCAATAGAATGAACGCGCCACTCATATTTATATATTTATTCGTTATACATTATCTCTCCAAATAACGGGTTGTTCAAGAATAACAAGACTTAAATATATTCCGATATCATTATTAGACATATCCGATATTATTTACGTTATTTATCCACCGCATTTTATTATTATGTCATCCACCGACGATACTCCGAGTACACCCCAAGTCCCCACTGATAGCGCCGATTCCATTTCGAATAATGGAAATTCGGACTCTTATCCCGAGTTCAAGAACTGGGAAGATGTAGACGAAATCTCTCCCGATCTGCTTCGCGGGATTTATGCATACGGGTTTGAAAAACCTAGTCATATTCAGCAAAAGTCGATTCTATCGATTATTCAAAAACGCGACGTTATCGCACAAGCCCAGTCAGGAACAGGAAAGACGGGGGCTTTTACAGTTGCCGCGCTTCAAAGCATCGACGTTTCAAAAGCCAAGACACAGGTTATTATTTTGGCGCCTACGCGAGAACTTGCGAAACAAATCTATGATGTAATAACCGGTCTCGGCGGAATGATGACAGGATTAACCATTCGTTTATTGGTTGGTGGAACCTCTACGGCCGACGATGCAGTCGAGTTGCGTAAATCAGCGCCTCATATCATCGTGGGATGTCCTGGACGCGTTTTTGATATGATTCGCCGTAATAATATTCAGGGTGCGAATGTAAGGATGCTGGTATTGGATGAGGCGGATGAGATGCTTTCCGCGGGATTCAATGATCAAATCTACAATATTTTCCAGTATATGCCTTCTGATATTCAGGTGGTTCTTTTTAGTGCAACTATGCCGCCAGAGTTGTATACATTAACAGAGAAATTTATGCGTCGTCCCATCAATATTCAGGTAAAGGCAGAGCAACTTACATTGGAGGGGATTCAGCAGCATTATATTGCACTCGACGATGATGTGCAGAAATATCTAACATTGAAGGACCTTTTCAAGACGATTTCGGTTTCACAGTGTATTATTTTCTGTAATTCAACGAAGCGTGTTTCCGACCTTCACGAAGCGATGCTTTTTGATGGATTTCCTGTCTGCTGTATTCATAGTGGAATGGAGAAAGGTGAGCGCGATAAGGCGTACCAAGAGTTCAAGGCGGGGGTGCATCGTGTCCTCATTTCATCCAATGTCACCGCACGTGGAATTGATATTCAACAGGTGAGTACAGTTATCAATTTTGATATGCCACAAGATGTGCATATTTATCTTCACCGTATCGGGCGTTCTGGTCGTTGGGGGCGTAAGGGTGTCGGTATCAACTTTGTCACTCGTCGTGATATGCGGATCAAGAAGGAGATTGAGACATATTATGGAACAATTATAACCGAATTGCCTGTTAATTTTATGGAGGGCGTTTAATACTACCCGGGAGTACCGGAAGTACCGGAATTATGGTTTAAAATGAGATTATTATTTCATTTTATACAGTAGAATTGATTTATAAGATGACGAGCGGATGTTGTTTTAGTGTATGTTCGTTGTTAACCGATGTTCGTGAATCTGTTTCTGATATACCCAATAACCCCGATGATATCAAGACAATGTTGATGGAACATTTAGGGCTTGGGAAATCAGCGACGGCGGCTGCGACGGCTGCAACGGGGACGCCCCCTGCCTCATCCGCTGAATCCGTATCTATTTTCAAGCACCCAATTTCATATACAGACCCTAACAAATTATACAAACTGGAATCAGGTATTATTGATGATTTAGAGATGTTAGAAACGAAAACCAGTGATGGCAGCGATGGCGGCAATGACACTATCAAGGGCCTATATCATTACGTCTTTTCTCCCACCTCGGTCTATGGAACCGAACACCTTCCGATTTGGAGTAAATATTATACTACCGATATCGACTATTTAAAAAATACCCAGACTCTTTTTGAAATGTTTGACGAACAACTCCTAGAACGCAATATTGCGCAGAATACCGCGTCTACTACAACCGTCGAAGCGTTCTCGTCAATGAAACAAACTTGGTCGGATCTTCGCGGAACGGGGAAAATAACCGATTTTAAAGAGAAGTTCAGTTATGTCGAAACCCCCTTTCTCTCGAAACTAAATACATCTTCGTCGTTTCTGCAGTTTTTGAGTATTTACAACATTTCGTCGCCAGTTATTGCGCTATTAACGCCGATTATTGTACTCATTATTCCGTTTTTTGTCCTTATTATGCGCGGAATGACCGTTTCTGTCTCTGAATATATTGATATCTTAAAAACAATCATAAGCCAACATTCCGTCGGGAAATTTCTTACACAATTTGATTCGGTTTCAGTAGAACAGAAATTGTACATTATGATGTCGGTAGTGTTTTACTTTATCCAAATTTACCAAAATATTATGGCGTGTATTCGGTTCTACAATAATATCAAATTGGTTCATACCCATATTCATACAATTAATGGGTATCTTACTTCAACCGGTGTAACTATGGACTACCTGATGCAATTAATACAGACACATCATCTCTCGTCATACGAACCGTTCCGCGAAGAGTTATCCGAGAGATACGCGCTGTTGAATCAGGTGACAACCGCCCTAACTGATATTTCGCCTTTTTCAGTATCGGTTTCCAAATTCTTTCAAATCGGATATGTTATGAAGAATTATTATTCGCTGTTTTCACAGACGGACTTGAACGAATTACTGGAATATAGTTTTGGATTGAATGCATATATGGAGCATTTAACCGCGTGTCGGTCATTCGTTGCGGGTGGGGTCATCAAGAAGTGTACATTTGTTGCCAGTACCAAGACGGTAGAAGCAGTATTGCCACCGATTGCGGAGGAGGCGCCAGAGGCGGAGACAGCGGTGGAAGCACCGGAAGCGGAAACGGAGACGGAATCGGTAGCAGAAGCGGAAGCGCCACCCCCGCCTCCTCCCCCTCCCATAAAAAGGACCGGCATAACGAAACTTGTATCACAAGTGTATGCACCACTTAAAGCGAACGATGCAGAAAAGGTCATCGCAAATGATATTGTTCTTGACAAACAACTTATTATAACTGGTCCGAATGCTGCCGGCAAAACCACCGTTATCAAAGCCACATTATTCAACATTATTTTATCACAACAAATTGGGTATGGTTTTTATGAACGCGCCGAAATCAATCCTTATGATTATCTTCACTGCTACTTGAATATTCCAGATACCTCTGGACGCGACAGTCTCTTCCAGGCTGAATCACGCCGCTGTATGGAAATCCTACGCTGTATTATTGACAATCCGAATAAGCGCCATTTCTGTATTTTTGATGAACTTTACTCGGGAACTAATCCCTATGAGGCTGTCGCTGCTGCGTATGGCTATATTGACTATATATCCAAAAACCCGAATGTTGATCTCATTCTTACCACGCATTATATCGAATTGTGTCATCTCCTAGAAAAACAGAATAGCGGTGCAGTATCAAATCTACATATGTCGGTTGACCCCAATAATCACGAATATTTGTATAAGATTGCCACCGGAGTTTCAACAATCAAAGGCGGGTTAAAGGTTCTTCGAGAACTCGAATACCCCGATGAAATCGTTAAAACTGCAAGTAAGATTATTCAGGGGTAGTCGTCGACTGACTCGCGATGTAGTTTCGTAATAAACGCTTGTAGGCGAAATAATCAGGGTCATCTGTATATGTGACGGGTTCAAGAGTCCGGAGATCGTAATAAAATAAAATACATTGGTGTAGAGTAGGTTGATTCTGCGGCGTTTGTGAAACGTCTTCATATATCGAATTGATACTTGCTCGGGCTTTTTCGTGCTTCTGCGTCATTTGAGCTTCGTATAAGGACACATTCAAATAATTGATGAAATTCGCGAAAAGCGCGACGACCTCGTTCACCTCGTTCACCTCGTTCATTCTCTTCTATACATCATAAACATCATTATCCGTTTATGCTGTATTATTCCAACCCAGCAACCACATTCGTTTTGTCAATTACGACGTTCTTCGCAACCCGTTTAATAACCTTGGAGATATTCCCATCTTGCGCCCCATCCGTTATGGTCTTGGATAGTTGGAAATACTTGACATTTTCATTTGAGTTGCTATCCATACATCGCGGATGACACGCAGCCCATTCCCCCATCAGTTGCACGTTCTTATGTTCTACTGCGAGTACAGCATTCGTCATTTTCGCATGGTCTGGTCCATCTTGTTCCCATTTGTCCTCATCCTTAACATATAATGTATCCCGTTTAATATCGCTACAATGAACCGGGCGTTTATGTAATTCGGTTTTATTCAGATTCGTTATTAATATATTCGACATTCCCTCCACATAACCTAACTTCCCAACACATTCAAGGTCGTCTGTATTCAATTGAATCGAGTTCACGAAATCCTTCATATTCATCGCATCCTTGCACTGTTCATTTAAGAAAAACTGTAAATTAAACGTCTGATTATAACAGTTCGTCATATTGTTATTGTTTGTATTATTGCTAATAATTGTCGCTGGGTTCACCACCGCTGACGCACTCGTCTTGTATAACTCCAGTATCTGGGTCTTGAACTCTTGGTTCATATTCATCATCATATTTATCATATTCTTCAGTTCTTCCGTGTTTTCAACTTTGGCGGTTTCTACCGCTTTGACAATACACGACGAACCGTATTTCTTATTATGCCGCCATAACCCCGTTCGATTCACATAGGGGCGTTTACAGTAGGGACATGCATAAGAAGTGGTCACGTGACCACTATCGACCGAAGGATGGTAGATAACATTCTTTTCGGAGTCTTCATTGTGGAGGTCGATTTGGACGATTTCTTTGATGGGTGTTTTTTGGGGGGTCGACGCAACGGCATTTTTCAAAGTCGATTTTGGGGGGATGCATTTTGCATCCGAACCGCCAGAAACGCCAGAATCGCCCGAAATGAGACTGTGAAAGTAGTTTTTACACTTGACGTTCTCGGAACATAACCGTTGATGCTTTGACGATAAAAGATGTCGATTGAAATCATATTTGTTATTGGTACTGATATCACAAGTATCACAGTGGAACATTTTGTACAAGTTCAGTCTTGCGTAAAGTTTGCGTAAAATGTTGCCTAAATTGGGGGGTCTATAGAAATGTCCAATATTATAACCTCGGCGGGTGGACGCGCCGACGCACCCCAAAAAATTACAGTGTCATTTTTTCATTCCGGTCCAAAAAAATTGTGATTGGTCAGTCTCAAAATGCGAAAAATTCGTGTTTCAAAAGTATTTTGGCCAACCCCCATTTTGGACATTTATGGGCCATGTTGCGTAGTGTTGCCATTTACGCAACATTTTACGCAAGGCCCCAAATGGGGAGGGTATGTCCAGAAGGGGTAGGGTGTTCCACCCTTATTATAGAAATATTCCAATTTCAAACGAAATATTTTTGGCTGAAAACTCTCTTTTCGAATGAAATCCTATGGTTCCAACCAGGACTTTTATGAATGAATTCGCGTTTTCAAACGAAATATTTTTGGCTGAAAACTCTCTTTTCGAATGAAATCCTATGGTTCCAACCAGGACTTTTATAAATGAATATAAATCAACAAATATAGAACATACAACTTCGTTTATTCCGTTCAAATAACATCGTAGAATATTATATTATAAATCCAATCCACGATAAAATGGAGTTTAGTTTTTTAACCATCATCATTAGTTTAGCCGTTTGCTCTCTTTTGACATATGCGATATTTCAATATATGAAAGTCCGTTTGAATATTTTAGAGCAATCTCATAAGGAACAAGCACTCGTTTTACAGCAGTTTATAGAAGAATCATCTACGGACATACACCGTTTGTATAAATTATACGCAAACAATGGAAATCAATCCTTTCAACCTACTGATAGTATTATATTAGAATATGCAACTAATTTCGACAATAATAACCAGGAATATACTGAATCCGCTACTGCACGACAATCGTCGTATAATCAACCTCATATGATTCACTTGGATACTGCAATCTTTCAAAATAAGAGGAGTAATCTTATTGAAATTTCGTCAGATAGCGAAGATACAACAGACAGTGAGGGCGACAGTGAGGGCGACAGTGAGGGCGACAGTGAGGGCGACAGTGAGGGCGACAGCGAAAGCGAAAGCGGAAGCGACAGCGAAAGCGAAAGCGAAAGCGAAAGCGAAAGCGAAAGCGAAAGCGAAAGCGAGGGCGAAAGCGAAAGCGAAAGCGAGGGCGACAAAATCCACCCAGTAATCGTCGAAGAAAATATTGTATCGAATATTTTATCGGATATTGTTGATATTAGTTGTGAAACACATGAACCATCCATACCAGAGTTTAAGTCGATTATTGTGGATTTAGGCGTGATCCAAGAAGATGCCCCAGCAAATACGATGAAGTTTTCGCCTGACCGTCCGAATGATGTACTGGCAATGTTATATAAAAAATCAACGAATGAAGGAATAGATGCCCAGGGCGCCGATGTAATAACGGACCAGTCCTCCGACCTCCCTTTGGACCAACCTTCGGACCAACCCTCGGCACCGGTGGTTCACCCGATACCCTATTCTTCAATGTCTGTTCCGGAACTTCGTAGTCTTCTTAAGGATAAATACAAAAAAACACCTGAAAAACACGCAGAAATCCAGAAACTTAAGAAGGCCGAATTAATTTACGCATTACAGCAAACTTGAAAATCGTATTTTTATTCTAACGATATACATAATACTCAATAAATGTCGTATTCACAACCCCACTGGGCTAAGAATTTTAGTTCAAGTCATAATGTGTACTTTGATTTTCCGCCACTTATGAACGACGGGCGAAATTTCTCTGGTTGGCAACCTGGAAATGCAGTAAACGATTCAATACGCCGCGCTGAAAATATTAAGACGAACTGGGATTATCGCAAGTATTTAATGGCCAATGCCGACCAAATTATGAACATCAATCGAATGGATGCAGTGAATATGTCTGGACACGGTTCATTCGAGGTCAGCGCCTACGCGCAAGAGAATCAACGTAATGTTCCATTTATGTATGCATCGGTTATGGATTCACGGGAACCGTTTGGATATGTTGAGAGCGATTTAAAAGATGTCTATCTCTCGCGCGAGGCACTTCAGTCCAGAATGATTGCACCGGAAATAACGCAGGAGCAGATTCTGGCATTCCAGCGTCAGCAGACGGCAAATGCGCAACAACGACGACAACAATAACACCACCTCCCCACCGTTTGGTCGTCATCCCATATAATTCATATAAACCCTATTTTGTAATAATTGTTATCATCAAATATTACAAATAATGCGAATCATTAGTTTTGATGTAGGGATGAAGAATCTAGCCTATTGTCTATTCCGAATCCCAGATACATTATCATCGTCCACCAAGAATGCACCAACTCAAGAGTTGATACACCAAGTCGAAATCGAGAGATGGGATGTTATTGATTTAAGATTCGAACCGAATCTATCAGGAACACCTATTGCTGAATCCGCACCTCCTGCGCCCAAACGAACGTGTATCAATGACGGAAAATTAGCCAAGTGGATGCATTTGCAGCAGGCGCAACCATCATTATATTGTTCCAAATGTTCCGAGAAATCTAAATATAAAACACCATCTCGAGAGATTTTACCAATCAAACGCAAACCCGAACTTTTATTAAAGAAGAAACTAGGCGAACTTATGGATATTAAGGCAAATCTCTCGGCGTTCGCCAATCCAGCCTTGAACGGCGGGGGACTGGACGTGGCGGTGAATCTTAAACTACGGAAATCCGACATAATCCAAGAAATAACAACAACACTTTCGAGAGATTACCTAGAACCATTTGATGAAAGTAAGTATTCTAATTATATTGCCGGAACTGCGCCTCCTGCCAAGCCCAAGAAGGCAAATTATACCTATGCACACGATCTGGACCTTATAACCTATGGGCGTAATATGGCAATGCATTTGGATGCGATATTGTATCCGTCGTCGTCGTCGGCGTCGCCTAGCCCAATCGATATGATGATTATTGAAAACCAAATTAGCACCCTCGCCTCTCGAATGAAAACATTGCAAGGGATGATTACGCAGTATTTTATTATGAAAAATGTCCCACAAATCGAGTTCATATCGGCGTCGTGTAAATTGAAATTGTTTACGGATTCGAGTTTCGACTTGGAAAATGAAACCCCGGTATGCATTGACGCATCCACGTATGCTGACCGTAAAAAGTCGGGTATCATCGTATGCCGATCTCTCGGCGAAATCTCTCGAAAACGCAATTCGGATTATGCAAAATGGATGCCCGTATTCGAAAATCATAAGAAGAAGGACGACTTGGCTGACTGTTTCTTACAAGGATTGTGGCGGGTTCATTTATTCGCAATCCAATGAACATTCTCCGTAGTGGTAGTAGTAGTTATTCTAGAATTGCGGAACAATCGAAATAATATTGTCTATTTCAATCATATTAAATCTAGTATAAAGATTGTATTTGTATTATATTCTATAGGACCGAAATTAAACAACAATGGCGGAAGAAATTGATTTAGGTGCATTGGATACGATGCCGACATTTACGTTTGGTGGTAGTAAATCCGGTGGCGGTGGTGGTGGTGGTGGCAGTAGCGGTGGTGGCGGCGGCAATTTTGGCGGCGGGATTGAGCTTCTTATGAATAATAAGTTCAAGGATGGAGACCGTAGTAAGGGTGGCAGCGGTGGTGCAGGAGATATTGATTTGAGCGAACTTACGGCACTTGAAAATGAACTGAATGACTTGAGTAATATCCCGAAACGTGGTGGTGATACGACGGATGGAAACTCCGGAGGGAATGGCGGCGGCGGTGGCGGCGGCGGGTTTATGAGTAATATCTTCAATTTGACAAAGTCGGATGGAGGCAGCAATTCAAACGACGGCGGTATCAATTTAGGCCAATCTACCTCTAATACCGACACAGATAATCGTACATGGGATGGTTATAGTAAGTTCAATAATATTCCACTAGACCCAGATGTAAATATAGACCCTACTCCCCAATTATCAAAGGAGGAAATGCTGAAAGAGAAGTTCAAACTTCTTCGTAAATTGGAGGAGTTGGAGCAGAAAGGGGTTCAACTAACGAAACGGTATTCAATGGATTCTTCTTATGCGGAGATGAAGGGTGAATATGATACGCAAATGGAGGAACGTGAACGGCATAATAGTATGAAGTTCCAGGGAAAGATGCTTTTGGCGTGTATAACTGGTTTAGAGTTTCTGAATAACAAGTTTGACCCATTTGACCTGAAATTGGATGGGTGGTCGGAACAAGTCAATGAAAATATTAATGAATATGACGAGATTTTTGGCGAACTTCACGAGAAATACAAATCAAAGGCGAAGATGTCTCCGGAATTGAAGCTCCTGTTTCAGTTAGGAGGCAGTGCAATTATGCTTCATATGACAAATACGATGTTCAAGTCGGCATTGCCTGGAATGGATGATATTATGCGCCAGAATCCGGAATTGATGCAACAATTTACACAAGCAGCTGTTTCATCAATGTCGAGTAATATGGGCGGCGGTGGTGGCGGTGGCGGTGGCGGCCGCGGGGCAGGGTTTGGAAACTTTATGAATGATATCATTGGAGGAAACGGCGGGGGTGGTGGTGGAGGGCGCAATAATGAACCTCCCGCATACGCGCAACATCGCCCTCCGCCTCCACCGATTGCAACGAAAGGCCCAGTTGCCCCACCTCCACCTGTCCGACCAGGCGCGACAGCAATGCCGACACCAATGCAAATGCAAGAACAAAAAATGCGCAGACCAGAAATGCGCGGACCCACTACGGATGTGTCGGATATGATGTCGCGTCTGAAGACGAAGACGATTAATATTCAACCGTCGGGAAGCGGCGGTGGCGGTGGCAATAGCGCACTACAAGAACAAGGGAGTTCGACGCTTCAAAATATTCTTTCGGGGATGACGGGAAGTGGTGGCGGGGACGATATTAACCTTGAACCTACCGTTGTGAATGTTTCTAGTTTAGGTGATATTCCTCAAGATTCTACACCGCATAAATCAAAGCGAAGACCGAGGTCGGAGAGAAATACCGTGAGTATGGACTTATAACAATCAGCATCGCAAATCACCCGGCACGGTGTGAGATCCGATAGAACCCCCGAGCAAATGAATATAAACATTATATAAACATAACCTACATATACATATACATAAATCATCGTGTTATAAATGGCAACCGCACAATTCAAACCGATATGCACACAAAATGATATGAGACTCGGAAAAAATCCCGAAATGAAACTGTTTACACTAGAATACACCTACCTCAATCCGCACTTTAATATTGTCTCGCTTATTAATGTGAATCTTCATAAACTACTCCACGAGGTGAATAAAGATATTATTGACGACCTAATCATTGAATCTAATCCGAACGATGACCCATCGGAACATAATATCCTCTATAAGTTTCGAGATATGGGCGGAGATTTAGGCGGGTTT
>Ga0315903_10002635_pt1 | contig 26003 bp, 26 predicted proteins | sample LakEriMetagenome_7_FD_203524 | JGI IMG/M metagenome (GOLD analysis project Ga0315903, IMG submission 203524) | Freshwater fungal communities from buoy surface, Lake Erie, Ohio, United States - Buoy 2 MA119 | ecosystem: Environmental > Aquatic > Freshwater > Lake | place: USA: Lake Erie, Ohio... | reverse complement strand
CTTCCCTTTTCTCCTCGCCAAACTCCTTAGTAATGAACACATCAGGGGCCTTGGCAGTCTATCCCTTCTTCTTGCTCTTGCCTGCCTTCTCGTATGCGATGGCGACGGCCTGCTTCGGAGGGTACTTCTCGTCGATCAGCTTCCTGATGTTCTTCTCGATGGTCTTGCGGGACTGGCCCTTTTCGAGAGGCATTAGAAGGCTCCTGACTTGATGTTGGTTTCGACCTGTTCTACACGTTCCTGCGATGCCTCAATGTCCCGCTGAACGCGCTCCATCAGTCGCGCCATGCGGGACTTCGGGCGGTTCCAGGCAGGCTTAGACCGCTCTTTGCGCCACTTCAATAGCGGGCTCATTTTGCGATCTCCGAGACAGGCTTCTTAGACCACATTTTACATGACCAGTAGCGCGGCTTATTCGGAGGTCCGGGTTCATCGCAGTTATGGCGAGAACGGAAGTTCTTGCGCGCCTCCGGGCTGTCGCGCCGTATCTCCATGTTCGCATCGCCAAAACGGACGGTGTATTCCTTGCCCTCATAGGTGCCTGTTGCGACAAACTTTTTCTTCCCGTAACCGGGCTCGCCTTCTTTGATGCGACGAACAGGCATGGTGGACCTCTTAGGTGAGGCGGTCAGGAGACAGCGCGCCGTGGTTTACCCCGATGCGCTCAGAGAGATCTTCGAGCTTCGCCAGTCGGCGGTCGATGCTGGCCAGCGTCTTTGTGATCGCTGCACTCTCAGCCCGCTGCACTCCGATCAGCGCGTCGATCTGGTCGAGATGCCTCTTGCCCAGCGCGGCAACGAGAGGGATGCCATGCTTGACGACGATGATGTAAAGGCCGAAAAGGACGGCCAAGAGCACCAGCACGGCGGCGCCGGGACCGGCGAACAGGGGAGCCAGGGCAGACACGGTTTCGGCGTCAGGCATCGTTGACCTCCTTCACGCGGTCAAGGATAGCGCGGAGCACGGGCCGGCAGTAGGTAACTCCGGGTGAAGTCGCGCTTGCCGCGTCATAGTTGGCCAGAAGATCGTCCATCTCTACCTGCGAGAACCGAAGAACGACGATCGTCGGCGTGCTGCTGTCATCATCCAGAACTTTGTAACAATCAGTGATGAGCATCAGACCACCTCCATAACGGAAATACGAAGCCGTCTAACAGTCATGGACGAGTTGCCGGCAGACGTACCGAACAGGTCAAAGGACAGCTTAGGGTCGGTTCCCAGCCGCAGCGAGCCACCTTTGACGAAGGTGGGGAAGTCCTGCGACCGGCGACGGCCCACGAACGTCTGAAGGTCCGGGTTCGCCGGCAACGTCGTCAGGCCGTGGCAGATCTCGATGCCCTCCGGGCAGCGCATAACCGAGGCAGACCATGCAGCCGGGGGCGATGCCGCCGTCGTGTCGGCGGTGTCGTTGACTGCGCCGCTATGGTAGGTCCGGGCGTTTATGCTGTAGACAGTCCCGTTGAAGGTGCAGCGGCTTGAAATGTTGCTGTTAGTCGAAGAACTGGAACCAGCGGAGGCCATCATAATGTAGCCGGCTGCGCCGTTGGAGAGATTGCCGATGGCCACTTGCGCTTCGACGGCGAAGATGCGGCGGAACACATCGCTCACCCCCAGCGCGGTCCAGTCAGGGTCGAACAGGATGGACCTTTGGCCAGTCGAGTTGACCGAGAACACCAGCCCTTGACCGTTGGTGGGCGTCAATGAGCCTGTTCCAATGCCATCGATGCCAGTCAGGGAGATGAACGGGGCGCCGCCGACTGTGAGGTTGATGGACCCGGTCGTTCCCGTCGTTGCAGCGGCAGTATCGACCGTCGTAAGGTCATAGTCCGCGACAACTTTCCAGCCAATCGTGCCGCCACCGCCAGAGTTGGTGGGGCCGCCAGATGCCCCGGTTGCGGGGTCGAAGAAAGGGATGATGGGCATATCAGGCTCCTTGCCCCTTAGAGGCGGCGTAAGCGTCCAAGAGTACCCTCGCATACTTCCGGGCGATGGTTACTGATGGCGAAGTCGCAGATGTAGGGTCGTATTGAGCGAGGTCCGCTTCGAGGGTGGAGAGATCCACTGCGAGGTCAAAGACCTGACACTCCACTTCGGCCCCGCCTTGCGAGAGGTCCGCGACGGTCAGAGGGGTCTGTGTAAGTACCGTGATCATGCCTGCGAGCCCCCTGCGAGCGCCTTCCAGTAATACTTTACAGTGTAAATGTTCAGTTGAGCGCCACCGCTTCCAGTCCCTCCCTGCGCCACCGCGAAATGAACTCCCCAGTTCCGCGTAAAGCTGTCCTGCACGTTGCCCTGCGCCTGTACCGGGTAACCGCCGGCTGCATAAGGCATGTTTGTCTGGACGAACTGCGCGTTCACAGGGACCGGGACGGGGCCAAGGCACCCGTCCACGGGCAGGGTGAAGCCGTGATCGGAGTAGTCGGGGAAGTCAGTCCAGGCAGGGTTCCACGGATAGACGGCGACGTATCCCACGGTTCCGAGAGTGATGAGGTCCACGCCGATGTCCACGCCGTCGAACAGGGAGCGCGTCACCCACCCAAGGCTTTGAATGGCGCCGCTTCTATTGATCGAAACGAGTAATGCGGGATTTCCTGCGATGGTAAACGAGACAGCCTGCCTGCCGCGAAGCCGGATGCCGAAGTTGGTGGAGCCAGATCCGGGGTAATCCTGCCCGAACTTGACCTCTGCGTATGAGTAGTCTCCCGTCAACGTGGCCCTGCACTTGACGCGGACCATGCTCGCGATGCTCGAATACATCGAGCCTTCGCGCTGCGAGTTTGTGGACTGCACAGCGGGACGAAGCGAGAGGTCGATCAGCCGGGTTGAGCCCACAGTGTTTTGCGTCGAAAGAACCGCCGCCCCACCGCTGACGCTCGCACTCTCCGAAGTCGGGGCCGTGCCCGCTGTCACCGCGTAAGCGAGGCGGTCCAGCGCATACGACTTTCCATTGACCGTATTGGTCTCAACGACGGTGGCGAAGGTGGAAGCCGTGCCAAGCGGGATCGTCGGGGAGAAGGCAGACAGGTCTGGCCATGCGATGAAGTCGGGCGCTTCGATCCAGTTTTGCCCGATGTTGGTCAGATCCAGTTTTCTGCGAAGAATAAGCAGTACCAGTTGGTAATCCGCGCCAATCTGCCGCAGATAGTTACCGACGATGAAAGAGCCGGGAGGGCAAGAGGCCCACCGCGCTCCTTCCGCATCCCCGGCTGTGACGGGACGCGGGTACATGAAGCCATCGCCGGTCGGGCGATAGGCGGTAGAGCTTCCCACGGGTGTCCTTGCGGCGAAGCTGTACCCCTCAACATCTTCATCCCAATCAAGTACCTTTTCTTCCGCGACTATGTAGGAGTAGTTAGCCCCTAAGTCGGTCCAGACAAAAAGCACGCCGACGCCGACGTTGCCGACTGCATCGCGCACGATCACGCGGTAGGCAGTCGAGCTTCCCTCAGAGACAGAGGTCGAAGGAACCGCCGCGCCATTGAGTTGCAGCACGTTCCCGCTGACTGTCAGGGTCGCATTGGTCGTTCGGCCATGAGGAACGACGCGGTAAACGAACGGGGCAGTCCCGTTCGTCGGCGTGTTGAGCGTGATGGAGCCGGTGGAAGCTGATGCCTGCTGAACGACTTGGGTAGGAACGTCAAGCCATACAGGCGTTGACGCTCCCCCACCGCCGCCACCGCCACCGCTCGCACCCGTCAACGGGTCGAAGAAGGGGACGATCGGCATAGGTCACTCCCGCCAAGTGATCGTCGTCTCTTTGAGATTGCACGTTCCTGCGTCGGTTTTTACCCACACATAGACGATGGTATCAGTCTGTACGGGGTTGAGGTTGCTCATGCCGACGCCCGCAGAGAAGGCCACGCTCCCCGTCGCTGCCGCGCCGATGCCCGTGGCGATCGTCGCCTCAGTGTCGGGCAGGATGCTCTCGTTTCCTGCCGCGTCGGCCGTCACGCGGACGGTCAACTTGGTCGCGCCTGCGGCAATCGCATGAACGTGGACGTTGAGGGTTTCTAGGATGCCTACCCAGGACGGCGCCTTCGCGAAGTCCGGCAGGAACTCGCTCAGGTTATGGACACGGGCCGTGCCATAGGCGTTCGTCAGGGCCGTGGTTCCAGTGGTCTGCGAAACGTGCAGGAAGTTGGTGATACGAGTGGGCATGTTTTCCTCCTCTTTCTCGGACGGCTGAACACTACTCTACCCTGATCTGCTCTTGAATGGCGCGGACACTCTCTGCCTGCTGTCTCCGCGCTTCTTCCGGCGTCATGGACACCTTCGGTAGCACGGTTTCGAGGGCTGCGCCCATGCGCGTTTCTGGAAGGACCGGCTGCGGATAGATGGCGAAGGGCGCCTTTGTCGGATCGACTTCGCCGTATGAAAAGGCGATCGGGAAGATCTTTTGCGCGGTTTCGCTAAGTGGAATGTTCCGCATCACGCTGATGTTTTTGAGGCCCCGCTTCGAGGGCTCGAACACCATATACTGCGGCTTTCCATCATACATTCCCATGTATACATGCGGAACGCCCTCAGCCGGCTGCCGCGTCCAATAGCCTGTTTCTTTGTCCTTATACTCATCAGGAGGCTGGATAGCGACGGGGTCGAAATACGCCGTGAAAGTATCCCACTCCCCGCCCGGCAGGCGGTCAGGGTCGAGTAGGTGCGCCCGCAGCATCAGCGCCCAAAAGACCTTCTCATCGCTCATCGGCGCGGCATCGGGGACGCCGGTCGTGATGTATTCCTCGCCTTCGGAAAAGCGGTCGTATGCCTCAACGACGGCCGGGGCCAAAAGCTCGCCTGCCACCCGTAAGCCCGCGCCACCGGCCGATGCGCCAAGCGTATAGACAGAGGCGAGCCCGCCCTCAGCGTCATAGGTCTTTATGACATCTTCGATGATTTTGTCTGCCTGTCGGGCTGCGCCCAGCACAGTCTCCACGGGCATCAGCACAGGAGTTTGCGGGAGATAATACGTCCCGCTGTCGGTAGTGATGATGCCGAGAGATTTCAGCGCCTTATCGCCATGAACATTGAAGGGGTCTTGCGCCTCTGCCTTTACACGCAAAAGGTTCAGCGCGGACGCTGCCAGACCCGGATTATCCGCAACGCGCAGGATGCTCTCCACGGTCAGTTGGTAGAGCATGGCCGATGAACCGATATACTGCCCGATTTGCTGCTGAATAACGTCAGGAGTGCTGGCATAGTCGAACTGACTGCGCCGTGCGAGTTCAGCGGCCTCTGCCGGCGCATCGCCACGGGCAAGGGCCATCTCGAACACGCTCTTGCGGAAGTTCAGTTCCAGGGCCTCTGCAACTCGCATGAAAAACCCTTTGTTCAGAGGGTTCAGCATGGAGATCGCATCCGCGATGTAGCTGGTGTCTGCCGACTGTTTCGCGATCTTTTTGGCATCGCGCATGAGTTCAGTGGCGAGAGTACCCACCCGCTCCGCTTCGAGGGCTGTCACTCCGAGCCCGTAATCATTGGCCAGATTTTCCAGCATCTTCGGGGAATAGTAGACGCCGTTTACGTCTGTAATACCGCCCCCGAAGTTACGGCGCCTCATCACTGCGTCGAAGGCGCGCTTACTGAAACGCTGTGTCGCTGCCAGCGTGTTCGCGGCCCCGATGGTGGACAGCGGGGTAAGCGCCATCTGGATCAGTCGGCCGCCCCATACAGGCAGGTTCGGGATGATGTAGCCATACATCGTCCTTTGCTGCCAGTTCCTGCGGCCCGTTCCCAGGATGAAGTCTGCACCATCCCGCGCATAGCTCCAAGTATCGGCACGGGCGCGAACGGGAATGTCGTCTAAGACAGAGAAAAGCTCTTCAACGCCGCCCGCCAGTCGGGCTTCCGCGAAACCCGCGCCGGGGTCGTATACATGACCGCGCAGACCGCGGAACTCCGCAAGGACGCGGGGTGCTTCGACGGGCATGGCGGTCGGGAGCGGGAGCATGGTGGACCGTGCGTTCATAATGTCCGCTGTATCTGCGAGGCCCGCGATCAGTCCGCCTTCGACGCCGCCGATGCGGGTCGCAGCCTCAGCAAGTCGGGCATCGCGCTTGGTGGCGCTGATGCTCTTTTTGATACCGTTTTCGAGTGCGACTTTTAGGAACGCATTTTCGACGTTTGGCTGAAACAGACCAGGGACGATCTTGCGATCGGCCAAAAGCCGGTCCAGAGCGCGGACCTGCGAGACAGTGGGGTAGGAGGTAAAGCCTCCGAGAGACTGTTCAGCGGCGATAAGCGCGTTCCTCTTGGCCCTGTCTCCATAGAGGAACCCATACAGGACATCCCATGCCTGTTCCACACCTTCGCCAGACTTTTCCAGTTCATTCTTTAGAAGATTATTATAGGCATCCTCCGCATTTCCAGCGGCCTTTGCTTCCTCAATGAACCGAGCGCGGAGCGTTCGCAGCGAGGTTTTGCCCGCCTGCATGATCTCCCGTGCAGTCCGGGCTGCGGAGAGTGTCTCCATGCGAGGGGCGAAATACTGCGCGATGATCTTCCGAGATCGGGGCGATCCCAAAAGACGGGTGTTGAGGATGCCTGCTTCCAGACCATCGAAGTAGATCTGCGCGCGGGTGAGTTCGCTGGCTGTCCTTGCGCCCTTTCCGAGTTCGCCAATCACCCCTACATCGTGCGCGTCGATCGCCTGACGGCGCAGGGTCGCAGGGACTTCATCCCAGGAACGGTAGGTCGATAGCGCGTCCCGCATCGCGGGGTCCAGGGCTTTGCCGACCTCAGCGGGCGGACGCTGATCAAAGAGACGAATAGCCTCTGCCGGGTCGCGGCCCTGCAATCGCGCCGTGGACCTGACGACGGTTTCCACGCGCTTCCGCAGCGCAGGGTCCAGGGATGCCAGTCCACGCTTGCCGAACTGCTGCGGAGAAAGGGCGGCCTGCCGAAGAAGGGCGGCCGTGGATCGCAGAGTTTCCTGTGCTGCGGGTGTGGACGCCGCCCGTGCCAGGAGATCATCCGCCATTTCGTCGGCCGTGCGAACGAACATGCCCTTGCGCCACTCATTCAGCGTCTTTTTGGCCGCTGGAACAAAGTGGCGAGGGACAGCGATGGCATCCGTTAGCATCACATAGTCGGCAGGGGCGTTGAGGTAGACCAGCCGGCCCACCCGCAGCGCATCTTCCTGTGCGATGCCGGAACCCTCTAAAGCACGGGAAACCTGACCCGCTGTCTCTGGCTTCGCACTTTTGACTGTAACGATCGCTGCATCGCGACGGGACGGTTCAGGGATCACTTTTTTGATCGCCTGTACCGCGACATTTTGAACGACATCAGGCGATACGCCGGCTGCGGCCTGCAAGGAGAGATCATCCACCTCCCGCATCGCGGTCGCTTCACGCCGTAGAAGCTCAGTCGGCGCAGCCTGTCCAGACCGGGTGACAGTCTCAATGTCTGCGCGCACGGCGCGGAGCGCGGTCTGTGCGCGATCCAGCGCAGCGACGGCCTTGGCGCGGTCAGAGACTTTTAGAACATCAGCGGCCTTTCCGCCCACTGCGCTGATGACCCGTGCGCCTGCGCCCAAGCCGGATGGCATGAACACTTCGGGCAACAGTCCAGCGAGATACGCATTATTTTCATCGCCAGATACTTCGGCATAGTATTCTCGAACAGCGGGTGTATCGAGGAACTCATCTCCGATGGTCCGGCCCTTTGCGACGTTTTCCGCGATGCGGCGCGTCTCAAAGGCAAGCAGTTCGCCCGGTGAGGTCAGAGGCGGCGCCTCAACGTCAGTCACCCGGCGACGGCCCTCCGGGTCGAAGTCAGTGACCTTGCGCGTCTGCCGCTGCGTTGCCACGCCCGGAAGCGGGATGGCCAACTGCGGAACAGCTTTGATGGCATTTCGGAGCGTTTGGACAGTCTCCGCATCTGCGCCGAATGTCTCTGCGCCCGCAGCCAGCACGGCCTCCACGCCTCCGAAGGGAGTGACGACATCGGGGATGCCCAGGCTGCGCCGGACTTTTGCAATCTCAAAGCCGAGGTCGTCAGGATCCACGGGGACGCCTTTATCGTCCACTTCATAGCCAAGGCCCCGGAAGTAGCCTTCGCCGGCTGCGGCAGACAGCCAGCCCAGCGTGCTGCGGAGGGTCGCGCCAAGCGGAGTTTCGACTACACCAGCACCCTGCGATGGCTCAGTCAGGATGCCAGAGATCAGCGGGCCGACATAGCGACTGTAAACGGGTACTTTTTCACCCGCCTCAATGGCCCTGTCGATCTCCCGCTGCCTGCGCGCACGCTCCCGCTCTTCCTCGCGAAAACGGTCCTCACTGACCTCTGTCTGTAAGGCAAAGGCTTCAATGACTTCTTCGGCCGTCGTTGGCGGCCGAAGCTGTCCCGTCTGCGGGTCGCGGTACAGTCGCTGGATCTTTACAGGCTGTTCCTGTAAGACCTTGGCAGGGTCCAGAGGGGCCGGAAGCTGCGAGATCGGGAACGTCTGCGGAGGCAGATCCGCAAGCGGAGTAGTCGCGATCTCCGCGCCCTGCGGCAGCGCGACGGTGGCCATCTCCTGTATGCGGGAGGGCCGGAAAATGGGCAACACGCCCGGCTGCACGGGCCGCTCCACTCCGGGCTGCACCATGCGCTCGCGAGGCCCTGCGGCGGCCTCACGCGCCTTCCTGGCGAACTCTGTCTCTGCCTCAACGACGGATCCCCGAAGGACGCCCGTGCGCTGCGCGACTTCCTGTTCGGCCTTCTCAGCCACACTCTTTTCGAGTGCAGCCTGCACCTGTGAGACAGGGGCAAAGGTCGGGAACGGAAGCTCCGCACGCGGCAAAGGCATCGCCTGGGAGCGTTGGAACTCCTGTGCAGCGAGGGCCTGGGCATCTTCGAGGATTTTCTGTCTCCGCGCAGCGGAGAGGATCTCTTCGCGAGTAGGCATCAGTTCCCCGCTTCGAGCAACGCATTTAGCTGACGAAGGCCCTGCTGATAAGCCGCAGACTTAGGGTCCATCGTTTCCAGCGTTTTGATGAGCGCATCACTGGCTTTGATCGCCGGCAGAGGGGCAGCGGGCTTTGTGGGAGCGGGGGCCTTCGGCGCAGCCGGCTTCGGCGCAGCCTGACGCGCCTTTTTCATCGTGTCCCTAAACTCTTTGGAAGTCTTTATGGGGTCAAAGGTTTCGGGCTCAACTGATTGCGCGGCTGCGGCTGCGGCCCCTTCGTCCTGTACCGTCGTGAGGTCAAGACGCTGCGGCTGGAACTCAATCACGCGCTCAGCCATTGGCACAGCCTCACGGGCAGCCTCCACGCGCCGCTGACGCTCCATGAGAAACTCAGGATCCAAAAGCACCTTGTCCGGTGCAGATGAAGCATTACGCAAAATGTCCCGTATGTCCGCTGCCCGCATGGCTGTGTCCGCTGCCCGCATGGCCTTCGCACGCGCTTCCTCCGGGCTCATGCCCATAGCGCGCAGGCGGGTGTATTCACCAGGGCCGGCGGGCGGAACGGCCTCTTGCTCAGCCCGAGCGCGCAGACGGGCATACTCAGCCGGGCCAAGGTTGGCGGCCTCCTGCTCAGTCCGCAGCAAAGAGATAGCCCTGACCTGTTCTTCTTCGAGTTTGCGCGTGACGGCGCGTGCGCGCTCCACCTCAGCCTTCATGGCTTCGGCCTGTGCGCGACGGGCTTCATCTTCCTGCTTTTGCAGTTCGTCCTGACGCTTCAAGAAGGCGATGCTGTCCGGGTCTTGCTTCTCGCCTCCGAGTTCGCGGTAGGCGACGATGAACGAGAGGGCGTCGTCAACGTCCTTCTTCGAGAGATCAGGGGCCTTTTCGAGTTGAGCGCGCAGCGTGTTGAGGTCGAAGGGGGTCTCTGACCGTTCGTACTGCATGGCCAGCGTCGTGACCATGTTTTGCGCCTTCGTGGACGGGGCCAGAGGCTTGCCAGTGTTTTTTGCAGTGTCAACCAGCCGGTCTGCGCCCAATAGGACATCATAAAGCGGAGTATTTTGGTACTGGACGTACTTATTCTTCCACTCGTCTGCGCTCCCGCGCTCCGCGAATTTGTAGCCTCTGGCGATCAGTTCGCGCTTGATGGCTTCCTGCGCGGGGTCGTCATAGCGCCCGGCGATCTGCTGACGCTCGCCTTCGAGCTTGGCCAGACGCTTCCGGCTGTCCAGCACTTCCTGCTCGAAATCTGCGCGCTGATCGTTCCGATATGCCTGCTTATTTCGCGCCTCAATGTAGAGGTCACGGGCTAACGGATTGCTGATGGACGCGGGATCGCCCGTCAGTCGCACTTCTTCGAGCGCAGCCTCAAACGCATCGGCCTGTGTCGCAAAACCGGCATCGCGGAGCGCCGCTGCATCGTCCGTTAGCCCCGCCCCTTCGAGTTCTTTTGCAGTCAAATTCCTGCGCTCTACGATGATCTCGCCCTCAGTTCCTCCGCGAATACCAGAGGCCCCGGCCTGCACGGTGCGGCGGATTTCCTCTTCGGCCGCTGCGACTGCACGCGCATCTTTAGGGGGCGGTTTTCCAGTCGCATTTTGTTTTGCGTATGCAGCCAGTCCCTGCTGATCTTTTTCACTCAAACGGGACCGTGTGTAGTTCAGGACTTCGGCGGCCTTTTCCGGCGTGGCACCGCGAATGATGGACCGCGCCTCAGTGACGAGTTCCACGGGCGATGGACGGGCCGCAGCGGTCGTTAGGGTTTTCTGTTCTTCGCGAGACAAAGTCTCTTGGCGGATCTGATTATACCGGCTGCGCTGCTCTTCGAGATTACGCAGGACACTCTGCGCCTCAGCCAGATCGACCGGCTGCACCGCGAAACCCTGCTGTAAGGCAGCGAGGGTCTGACGCTCTTGGCCGATTAGGCTGTCGAGGTACTGGACCCTGCCCTGTTCGTCCGCGATGTCCTTCTTGATCTGCTCGAAACGGTAGGCCGCGTTGAGAGTGCGCCCATACTGTGCGAGGTACTTCGGGGTGCGCGTGGCGAGGGGAGCCATCAAAAGCCTCCAACGGTCGGGGCGGTCGGGACGATACCCTTACCCGTAACACCCTGCTGTGTTTGCAGTCTAAGGAGCAAAGAGCGAGTTTCCTCAGCCTTTGCAGCGGCTTCGATTTCGGCCAGTTTGGTCTGCTGCATGGACGCTGCCGCCGTCATGGCGATCTCGCCTGCACCGGCCAGACCGCCCGTGATCGCCTGCGCGATGCCCTGCGCCCGCTGCGCCTCCGCCGCCTTTTGTTGAGCCCGCATGGCATCGATGCGCGCCTGTTCGGCCTCACGCTCAGCGCGATCAGCCTCCATCACGGCGACGTTTTGCTGCTGTCTCATGCCGGTCTCCGCGACGGCCTGCGCCTGCTCTTGCAGGAACAGTTCACGCCCGGAGACTGCGCCGGACAGTCCACGGGCTGCGGCCTGTTGAAGCGCGGTGGCTTCGAGTTCGCGCTGCGCGCCTGCCTGCTCAGCGAGAAAACGCTGTTCCAGCGCGCCTCGCTCCTGTTCAGTGAGGCCGAGTTGACCCGTCCGCTGCCTCTTTTCGAGTTCGGCAAGTTCCTTCTTTTCCACTTCGGACAGCATGAGCTTCTTGCCAGCACGGGCTGTACCGATGCCTTGCGCGATGCCTGCACCCGCTTTGAGGGCGCCCGTCCCGATTAGAGCCAGAGTGATAGGGTCCATTCCGCGCCTCAGAGGTAGTAGATTTCGACTGCAACGCCCCAGTTCACGACGCCCACGCGGTCGATCTGCGAATGAGTGGCGAGCCCGAAGGTGACGGTCCCGATGTTCGCTTCATACATCAGGGTGCCTTGCTTCGCATCATAACCGCCGCCCGAAGGGTACGTTTCAGAGGTTCCAATAGGATAGGCATTTGCGATGGAATACTCATTATTACGAGTTTCCTGCGCCTTTTGCCGGTAGCTATTGAAGGCTGCGGGGACGTTCCCGATGTAGGGTGCGAGCCAGACCAGCCGCTCATCTCCCGCCACCTGATAGGCGGCGGTCGAACTGTCGCGGCCTGCCTCCCACTCCCACCAGTAGTGGAACAGCATCTTGGCATCACGACGAATGTCCAGCGAGAACGCCGTATTCGGGACGTTGATGAAGCTGTTATTCGAGGTCCGGCCGTTACCCGTGAGGAATTTAGTCGCAAAAGTCAGTCGGATGTTTGTGCCACCGGCCCACTGTCCGCCCTGATACCCGGACACTCCATGCGTAAGGCCGGAATAGGGCTGATATTCGGGAGGCTGAACATGCCGAGTTTCGATCCATTTTGCGTTCGAGAAGTCGGCGGACACGATCCCGTCGTGTAGGTACACGCGCAGCGCCTCAAAGTTTCCTTCGAGGTTCGCGGAGGTCAGTACCGTGTTGGTCGTGAAAGTAGTCGGGGGAGTGTAGGACACGGCGTCTCCTCAGCTTACGCGCAGTCTCATGGCTTCCAGGCTTCCGCCATTATGGTCGATCTGCATGGCCCCTGCCGCGTTCAGCGCGTCGTCACGAACCAGATAGTTAAGACCTCCATTATTATACGAATGAAGTAAACCTGTGAAGGCGAGGCGAAGTCCATAGATCGTGATCGGCGCGTTCGGGGCGACTGTGTGATGCCAGTCTCCGCTGATGCCCGTCCATCCGATCAGGGCTTCCAGGCGACCGTCGAAGCCTCCATTATTGCAGGAACCTGTCTCATTAAACGCGGGAACGACGGTCGTTGCCATCGTGCTTCCGAGGGGTTCCCCGATCTGGTTTCCAATGACGCCGCTATTGAACTGTCCTTGACGGGGCACGTTTGTCCAGTTTGCGAGTGCATTACTGGTGATGTCCCATTGGAGCCAAAAAGCCCAGCAAGTGACGTTGGTCGCGATGGATGGACCTGCAACACCGGCTCCGATGTTCCAGAAAGAGAGGCTTCCAGCGGTAGTCCAGGGACGAACACCCTCATATCGAGGGCGGACAGAGAGATCCCAATAGACCCGGAAGATGTAGTCAGAGGTCAGGGTCCAGCCAGTCGGGCCGAAGCTCAACGGCGTGTAAACGCCCGCTGCGTTCCTGACGAGAAAGGGGGCGCTGGCACCTACCGGCGCAGTATCGGTATTATAGGCTGTATGTTTCCAGTCATTATATCCGATGATTGCTGTGGCCATATCGGGCGCCATGAAGCGCGTGCTGCTGAACTGCGGAAGATCGAAGGCTGCATCCCGCGTGTTGAACAGGTTGAGCGCGTTTGGCTGCGAGAAGTCGGTAAAACGGGTGTTGAGGTCCGTCGCAGTGACGGCCTGCCCGTCCTCAACGGGAGGTCGAATAATCCGGCTCATCTCCACCTCCCGATCGCCAAGTAGCGTCCGCCGTAAACATGCGCGAACATGACATTATTATCCGGCGGTGCGGCCGTCGTGTTGCTGTTCGCATCCTGCGATGGCTCAGTCATTCGGAACTGAATGTTTACTACCAGATCTCCTGCCGGTAAAAACGCGGTCCCGAAGATGCGCTGTCGCCCGTGATGCGACTTGCCTCTGCGCTCAACGATCGTCACGCCGTTGACGGTCACGCGCATCCGCATGTAGGCGGGAGAGTAGGGCTTCCCGTCGTTCACGCCGACGCCGAAGATCTGGTTCACATAGGTATTGCAGCCATACTCGAAGTAGAGGCTGCCGCCCTTGAACCCGGTCAGAGTGATGGGCGCGGTGCTGATGTTTGTCCAGCCGCCTGCGTGGACTTGGATGGTCGTCGCCTCCCAGGCATTATCGGGGACGTTTACATCGGCATCAGCCTGCTGTTGCCCCGTTCGAGCCTCTGGCCAGCGCGCATCAGACCATACGCGGTGCAGCGCATAGTCCACCATCCGAGAGGCTTCCACAAAGTTCGGGGGCATCTGCTCCCGACTTAGGGTCGTGATGCTGGACTGACTTGCCCGCAGTTCGTCGTTGAGCGCGTCAGGAGAGACAGTCGTGTTCGCTGCGGCTTCCCGCTCAGTCCAGTGTTTCATGCGCGCACCCCTGCGACTACTCGCGTGCCCTTGGTGATGTAGTCGTATTCATAGCCAACGAGGGTGATCTCTGCCTGCGTCTCGATTTCGAAGCAAAACCATGCGGCCGACTGATGGGCCACGCTGACGCGGAGCGGGATCAGTCTTTCGTCTGAAAAGTTTGCAGCGCCGATCACGGCCTTATCGAGTACCGGGAGAGAGGTCGCATCAGGAGGCTGTGCGAGGTAGGTCCGTTCCTCAGTCGCCGTCAGAGAGAAGTCTTTGTAGTGGCGAACCGTGATCGGGACGTTCCCCGTCGTGATGATCCAGAGGGTCACATAGTTGACCTGTTTTTGTGTCTGTGGATCTCCAAAGGCGTTCCACGCTGAACGGTAGGTGCTGACCGGCGGCGGCGCATAGACCAGCGTGTTTTCGGCCGCAATCTTGCCGAGCACATGCTTGCCGCTGATGACGAAGAGCCCGCGCTGCGAGTTCGGCGTGCTGTCCTCATTCCCGGTGTGATGGCCAAAGACGACGGTTCCATCATAGAAACTGCTGACAGCGCCCACGGGGAAGCCAAGGCGAGTAGACCAGGGGCTGACGGTATCGACGCTGCCCAGGCGGTCTACATGCAAAACCAGTCCGCGATCGGGCCGATCGTTCCCGTTGAGCGGGACATACAGTTGGTACTCGCGAGACTTTTCACTGAAAACCGCGACGGCCTTCGGCATACAGTCGGGCGTGATTTTGTCGATGAAACTGTCCTGATTACTCGTCAGGTTGATGACCTCCGCGTTCGCGCCGCCTACCAGACCGCCCGTGATCGCATACACGCCGTCAGTGGCGAGGAACACGACGCCCAAGCCAGGGACAGTTTTGATGCTGTGGGGCGCCTTGCAGGTCACGCTGTTGCTGATGGTCGTGACTGTAAAGCCCGCCGTGTAGTCGCCCTGCACGACATCGATGCCATTCTCTCTAAAAACAAGCAGGCTTGTATAGTTCGAGAAAAGTGCAGTGATGCCCCCGCCGATCGAGGACAGTTCGATGTAGGCGTCTGCGGAGAACTGCTCAATCAGCCCGGCTGTGGAGAAGTAGAGGGTCCGGCTGTCGTCAATGCCGCCGTCAAGGAACAGGCAGCCATTATAAAGCGCGGAAAACCGTGCGCGGGGCGCAGGCAGAGGCCCGGTCGCAATCGCGGGCGCGGGCTGCCCGAGGTTCGCAGAGGACACTGCGTCGAAATAGACAGTCTCTACATTATTGCGAATAATGTCAATGAAGTAGAGAGTAGTGTCTCCGGGGAAGTCGAAGTCGTCAGAGTAGTTAGCGGTTCGGTACAGCTTACGCGCTACTGTGCCCTTCGGGCCGGTGGGTAGATCCACATAGGCGGCGTGCTTGAAGCCTTCCGCGCCCGCTTCCAGCGCCCAACGGACAGAGGCGAGAGGCGAGGTAGGCCCCTCGCTCCCGGTGTCGCTGATGAAGCTGACAGACCATGCGAAGATGGCTTCTTTGGCCCCGTCTGTACCTGCGGAGTTATCTGCGAAGCCAAGGCCCCACCGTCCGCCGTCTGGCACCGCGTTCCCCTGCGATGGACACCAGAGGGTGACAGCGCCTGCACCCGGAGCCGGGATGTTCGGCGGGAACGGCGGCGGCGGGACTGGTTTTACATTGTGTGGGTCTACCGAAGTCGGCAGTCCATCAAAGCCAAAGTTTCTAATACATTGAGTAATCGTGGATGAACTGTCCACGATAGATCCGAGCGGCCACGGCTTTACGATCACAGGCCGGTCGAAGCCATTGGTAACTACCGTTCCATAGCCGGTGTCTGTGTACCAGCTTCCTGCCTCAGTCGCCGTGGGGATATGCCGGCCGGTAGCAAGAGTGCGAAGGACAGGAGTGCCAGCCGCATCGTAAAGAAGGTGCAGGCTGCCACCTTCCTCGAACAAAACATGCTGCCTTGCCCCGCCTGCGAGGTGCTGCGCTACATGCAGAGAGTAGATCGGGCCATTATTGCCGAAAGGATCCCAGTTCGTCGCGCCGGGTCGAAAGGGCTCATACCCAAGGCGAGAGGACCAGCCGCCGGTTGAGCGGTCGCTGATCCAGTTTTCGACCTTGCCCGCATTTTGCGGATTTTGCGGAAGTCGAGTTTCGAGCCCGCCTGCGATGGGCGTTTGATAGACATTTCCGCGCATTAAGACCTCACGGGAGTAGGCGCAGAGGCCCGAAGGGATTGGTCACATAGCGGTAGCCAGCGACGGGTGTGCCCTTGATGAGCCTGCGAGGGACGGCTTTGAGGTAGGCTTGCTCCATACCTTTGTAAAGCGTGTCCTTTTTTCGCATGTAGACCTGCGATAGCGCGGGGTTCGCCACTTTAAGCGTGACATTTTCGAGGGCAGCATAGGCGATTAGCTGCGCGTATGCGGCCGGAACCAGCGGCGCGTCCTGATCTTCGAGCATCCGCGACGGGCTGATGAGCATCCGGCAGTCAAGGTCTTGGTCTGTCGAGGGGTGAGGGTACAGTTGGATGGACTGATAGACCGCCGACTGATCCCACTGGTAGCGGATAGACGTTGCCTGGAAGGTCTGGCTGCTCAGGGTCGCCAGAGACAGGTCCGGCCCAAGCGTGATGCCTCCGGGCGGTGGAACAGTGTCCACGTTCGGGACAGGAGGCGCACCCTGCACATAGGCCCCTCGCACGCGGACAGGAGCGAGGATGCCTGCCTCCGGGCAAGTGAAGTAGTAGCGCCTGTAAAAGCCCGTCTTATTAGCCACGGCTTCGGGCGTAAAGTGCAGGGTCTGCGTATCAGTCAGATGGTAGGTGGCGACCTTGCTCAGCGCACTCTCGAAGCCGTCAGAGGCATCACGCGGATAGACCGCGAAGTTGGTGCTGAACGGCCCATGCACGTTGACCATGTAGACGTTGATGGTGCGGATGCCCTGTCCCGGCGCGACCGTGGGGACAGTCACTCCACGCGGCGTCTGCGGGGCCGGAACGCGCAGCCCCTCCGAGGGCAGGTAGGCTTCGAGCGTGCCGAGTAGCGCGGGGTCGAGGTTCGCATCCTCCCGCTCCCATTTGCTCAGGAACATCGCCTTCGCGGGGATGCCCACAGAGGGGTCTGCGACGTTTTGGACCTGCATACAGTCAGAGGGCAGGTAGATCTCCCGGCGGTAGAGCTTCGCCGTGTAGGCGCCGGTCGCTCCCTCGAAGTCTCTTTCAATGAAAAGTTGGTTGGACAGCGCGACATACATCACGCGGTAACGGCCGGTGACGTTATTACTGTCAGTTATTTCGAGGATGCCAAGCTCATACTCCGAGCCCGGCTTGACCGCCGAAGTGCTGATGGGGAATGGGCCGCCCGTCACGGTCGTTGAGCCGTTGACGACGCCGACGCTGACGGCTGCGACATCAGTCCAGACTTTCAGCACGCGGTCGCGCATGGCGAAGTCCCACGGCCGGTCAGTCAGGCAGCGGGTCTGCGCGTCGTTCAGCAGGGAGACGATCTGCTGTCTATAGGTGTCGTTTGTGGGATCATAATCGAGAAGATTGCCCACAAAGTCGATCATTTCGCCAAGGTTCATGGCTGTCTCCTATGAAGAAGCCCCCGCCCGCTGTGGGCGGACGGGGGCAGTGTACCCTGGGGGGCAGGGTAGCGCAGGCTCAGTCGAAGCGGCCGTAGACGAACACTTCCGCAAAGCCACCGGCCTCAGCAGTCAGGGCGACGGCGGCAGGGCCGGTCCCCGTGTGAGTGCCAGTGGCATAGGTGACGGCCGTCCCGGCGGTGCCAGAGGTCGTGAGGGAGGCGTGCTGCGCTGTACCCGCAGCGACCTTCGCCACCGGGGCATAGCCCGCAATCACGACTTTGACCTGTGCCGGTGCGGAGGCCGTGCCGACGACGCCCGCGAGGGCCACGCCGACGACGTTTCCACGGCCGGCGACGGCCGGGGTCGGGACGACGAACAGGGCCTTATTGGCGCCCGTTGCACCCGTGTCCAGGGCGATGAAGTCGCCAGTGGCGACGGTCGTTGAGGTGAGGAACGTCTCGACCGTCTGACGGTTCGAGGTGTCCGCAGCCTCACCGGCCTGCAAGTAGTTGATGAGGTTGGAAGTCGCCATATGGATCAAGCCTCCGCGTTGATGAGGACGCCGTGAGAGGCGAGGTGGCCGGTCACAAGCTGCATCCGGCAGAATACCATCGCAGCCTCAGTGGCGGTGCCGGGGACGGGCAGCATCTCCGAGAGGTTGAACCAGCCGTCCGTGTCGGCGTAAAGCTGGAACATATCGCTCGAAAGGACGTAGGCCGAGACCGGGAGCGCGCCCATGCCGGAACCCGCGTTGGCCGTGAAGCCAAGGTTCGGGTCCACATAGATCTTCGCACCGCGCCACATGCCCACCATATCGGCGTCCAGCGAGGCCCGGTCAGTCGCGCTGACATACTGCACGAAGGACTGCTGTTGCGCCTGGAAGGCGGCATAGCAGCGCGGGCTCATCAGGATGATGTCCGGGAACTTGCCGCCGGGGTGGTAAAGCTGCGCGTTGATCATCAGCTGATCAAGGTGGCTCAGGTCGAAGGCCGCGCCGCTGTTGAAGAACTGGTTGTACCAGTTTTGGCTGCGGAAGGTCGCCTTGGCCAGACCGCCCACGACGTTCGCCTGCGTTGCAGGCGTCACACCCTCGAACCAGCCCGTCGTGTTCGGAGCGACGGCGGTCGTTCCGTTCCCGTTGAGGGTCTGAAGGGTGTTGATGGCCCCGGTGCCGACGATGACCTGCTGGTTGACCTGCTTTTTCAGGCCAAGCATGACGTTCTTCATCTTGCTTTCGAGGATGTTGACCACGGCAAGGTCGCCCTTGTTCGCGGCCTTTTCCACGGCGGACAGGACGATGGGCTGCGTGAAGTTCGCCCACTCGAACTTGGCGGCGTTGAAGGGGTCCGTGACCGCCATGTTGACGGGCTCGAAGCCGTTATTCAGCACGCTCAGAGAGGAGTGCTCCCCGAAGATGACAGGCTGCTCAACGCGGGAGCCGCCGGACACCTTGACGAGATTACCTGCCTGCTCAATGGCGCGGAACAGGGGGTGGCTGACGAAGCTGTTATCGATCAGCTTGTCGCGGAGCAACTGGAGAGTAGTCGAAAGGATCGACGGATTGACGGGCATGACGCCCTCCTTTAGAGTGAAAAGCTACCGGGGGTCGGAGTGTCCGGGGATGCCGGGTTCCTTGCGCCGAAGGCTCCACAGAGGGGTGGCCCACGATGCAAGGAGAGTAGCGCGACTTTTCAGTGTACGCAAGATCAGCGACGATGAAGAGCCTGCGCCATCGCGAGGATGTCTGCGTTGGACATTTTCTTTGTGTCGGCCTTTGCGGGCATGGTCGCCGTCCCTTTGCGCGGGAGGGCCGTGGCACGGGTCGCAGCCTCACGGTCTGCGGCGCGACGGGCCTTGGCCGCCTCTGCTTCCTTCGTCGCCTGCGCCTTGTTCAGCTTGCCCTTCGCGGCCCAATAGGCGGTTTCGAGGTCAAGGGAGGTGTTCGCCTCCAACATGCGCTGGACTTCGCCGCGAAGTTCTTTGTCGTTCTTGAACTCCGGGTGTTCAGCCAGGAAGGACTGGTAGCTTTCTTCGGCCGCCATGACCTCGTACTCTTGCTTCATCGGTTCGAGCACGGCGTTGAGGCGCTTGTTGACTTCGGCCTCAATGCGGGCGTTGATGCTCGCCTCGTTGAAGGGGTCGTATTCAGGCAGAGTTTCGGGCACTTTGAGGGCCTGCTGTCCTTTCAGCAGGGCTTCGCGCTCCCGAATGAACTCCTTGCGGGCCTCTGAAAGCTCCTGGGTTTTCTTTGTGTAGTCTTTCTGCATGTTCTTCATCAGCGCCCGAATGTCGGGCGGCACCTGCTTCATGGCATCAGACCATGACAGGTTGCGCGTGCGCTTACCTTCGCCGTCGCTGACCTCAACCTCAACGTCGCCCTCATCTCCGAGGGCTTCGAGCATGGACGGCTCAACGTCGGGCTGCGCGGTTTTCTTTGTAAAGCCAGCGGGCTCAGGAGTGGCGTGGATGGCATTGGCCGCATCAAGGACGGCCTGCGCGGTCGAAGGGAGGGACGGGGCACTTGCGGACGGTGCGGGAGTGGTCACGATGGACTTCCTTTACTTGACGAGAACGACGGGAGTGCCTGCGCGTGAGTACCACGCGGGGTTCCAGCCGGGAGCGAACACGAAGGCGACGGGTTTGCCGAACAGTGTAGTGCCAAGCTCCAAGACGCTGACGTTTTGGATGCGAGACACGATGAAGGTCCGCCAGCCGGGCAAGTCGCCAGTTGCCGACGCGGACTGCGGATCTACATATAGGTGTAGGTATTTCGTGCCATTGTTACCGATCCAAATGGCATGAGGGTTACCGACGCGCTGCCCGATCTTGCCGGGGACGCCGTCAGGCTGCCACTTGTCGTCATAGAAGAAGGTGACAGGCTGTTTGCGATTGATTGCGTCTGTGAGGTTCGCCTCAACGCCGCCGGCATAGGTCCGGTAGAACGCCTGCCCACGGGTCTTGGGAATGACAGTAGTCGGCTTTTGCCCGATGCCCAGGGCCGACTTGACCTTATTGGCTACACTGGTCAACGCGCCAAAAAGTGAGGCCATTCCCAACTCCCGTTTTACACTGTAAAGCCACGGCCCTACACCTTTACAGTGTAAAGCCGTGGCAGGCGATCAGCGGCGCATCCGGCCCGCGAAGTCGAAGTCCTCTTCTTCCTCTTCTTCCTCCATGCCGGGCTTGACCTTGACCTCCACCTCAGTCTCCATGCCCTCTTCTTCGAGCGGCATGTTGAGGAAGTCCTTGAAGTCGCGGTCTTTGGCCAGTCCGAGAAGATGGGCCGTGAGGACGGTCAACTCCCGGTCGCCCTTCACTTGGTCGAGAGGGACGGGGAAGGGGGAGCCATAGTCCTTCGACGCGGCGTCCATCATGGCGAGGAAGCGCACTACCTCCGGGTCCAGTTCCATGACGGGTTCGGAGTAGGGCTCAGGAGCGAGGTCCAGGCCCATGACCTTCGCCGCAGCCGCGATGGCTTTGGCGAGCGCGGTCACTACCTTCGGGCTGTAAGGCTTTTCCGGGGGAGGAATGAGGCCCGCAAGGGTGTCCTCCACTTCGGCGTCAGACGCCTCAGCGGCCATGCGGAGATCATCGGGCATAGAGGGCATATCGGGAGCGAGGGGCATGATCACTGTCCTTCGACGGGTAGTGGGGCAGGCGCCCCTTCGGGGGAAACGGGCTCAACAGGCTGCGCCTGTTCGACGGCCTTGGCGAACGCTTCGGGGAGTTGGTAGGCCCTGACGAGTTCGGCAAGGACGGCCTCACGCGGAGCGCCAAGAGACAGCAGGGTGGGCACAAGCCGTTCGAGCGACTGTTGCTTCGCCATATCGCTCATGGGCGTGGTGCCCGCGTCCACGGCCCAATACGAGAAGTCCCCGGTCAGGTCGTCTGCGGACAGCACGGTGGGGCCGACCGGGTTCGGCAGAGACAGAGGCTCCGCTTCGTCGCCAAGAATGACGCTCAGCATGATGTTGTAGGTGCTGGCGATGCCCGTCACTACCGCGTCCCTGATGCGGGCCATGCGGCCGATTTCAGAGGAAGTGTAGGCGGCAAGAAGCTGCTGCTCAGTCGCCGTGCTCTTTGTGACCTCGCCACGGGTGAAAGGAGCGAGAAGGCCCGCGTCCTTGATGTCATTATCCACGGTGAGGGCATAGGCCGCGATGTCGCCAGGGATGGGCGCCTGCGGGACGGGGACCATGTTGCCATCCAGCGGAGTGCCGGGGGCCACATCAACCTCAATCATTTCGCCATCAAGTCCCTGTGTGATTTTGGCCGCTGCATCTTCCGAGAGGAAGCCTGCGCGGACCATCCACTGACGGGCCATGCGGCGGACGCCCTGCGCCTGATAGCTCCGCATCAAGTTGAGTTCGCGGAACTGGTCACGGCTGCGCCCAATGAGGCTGTACCCGCGCAGAGGGGTGTCCGGGTCGCGGCTGAAATACAGCGGGATGATGGGGACGATGGGCCTGCCGGACGCGCTTTTGTAGGGGATGCCCGTCGTCTCATGTTCGAGTTCGGGCTCTTCGTCCTCTGTCGGCGTGGCAGAGAGGGCGCCGACCTGCACCTTGACCCCGGTGAACAGGAAGTCTTTGCCCTTGTAGTCCTCAGAGTAGACAAGGAGCTTGTCGGCAAGAAGGTCATAGACCTCCACGATGCGGACGAACTTCTCCATCCCAGGAACGCTGGTGTCGTTCGGGCTCAGGCCCACGGTCGTCTTGCTGCCGAGGGTGGACGCGCTGTCGATCCACTTGGAGTAGACGCGGGGCGTGTAGTCAGTCTCAGGCTTGCCATACCGTTCCACCGCTTCGGGCAGGGGCATCAGGTACACATGGCCGACATACCGCTGTTGATCCCAAGACGACGCCGTGGCATCGACTATGACTTCCCACGGGGGCAGGGCCGCAGCCGCCACGCGCTTCAAGGGGTCCACGCTGACGACGGGGGACAGCTTGATGAAGCTGGACGGGTAGATGAGGGCAAGCCGGGTGGCATCCTCCAACTGCTCTCGCACGTTCAGCAGGTAGAGGTTGGCCGTCGCCTCTGCGACCTCCGCGTTTCCCCGTGCGCGCAAGTCGGGCTGCACGAACACGGCCGGGTTTTTACTGTAAAGACTGCCGAGGTAGCTCTCAACGACGGCGTATGCCTTCGGCACCTCAGTCCGCAGCACGCCCTCAACCGTGACCTCTTGGCTCTCCCAGAAGTCAGTCATGTAGAGGCGGCGGTACTCCCGCAGTTCCTCACGCCGGTTTTGCCAGTAAAGATCGTGCTGTGCCACGATTTCGGCAACATGAGCGGGTGTAAGCATCACTTGACCTCTTCGAGAAGGACTGCGTTCAGCCGGGCCGTGGCGATCTCAATATACTGCTTTTCGCGCTCTATGCCGAGGAAGTTGAAGCCTTCTAAGAGCGCGCCCTTGCCCGTGCTCCCGCTGCCCATGAACGGGTCAAGGACCGTGCCGCCCGGCGGTGTAACCATCCGGCAGAGGTAGCGCATGAGGTCTGTCGGCTTGACCGTGGGATGATGATTTTCGCGCGGTGCTCCCCTTGCGGTTTTCGCTGTGGGCGCCGGCTTGCTTCGTCCGGTTTCAGGCCCTTCGCCAAGCGGCAGCCCGTTGCAGCCCTCGTTACGGTCTTGGGGGCTGGCCTTTGCACAGTAAAAGAAGCGGGCTGCGGAGCCCACGCCCTGCGTCGGAAACAGGCCCACGACTTTATCCGAGCCGTCATGGATGAGGTTGGCGGGCCAGCGGCCAAGCGGCGATCCTTTGCCGGCCATGAGCTTATTGGGCCCGAACGCTGCCGGGGTGTTTCGCACTAGCGTTGGTTTCATCTTTGCTGTTTTATGCCCGTCCACGGAAGCCACCCGGCACCCGTCGATGTTCAGACCGCCCACGCCCCACTTCGCCGTGTTTTGCGCGCTGGTCCCTTCCAGCGGCTTGCGCGCCATGCAGATGGGTTCATGCGAGGGTTTGAGGGCCGTTCCCCAGCCGTGCCACTGTTTAGCTAAGTCGGTGGCAGGGGCCGTGACAGCGCATTCAGCTTCAGGGTTGCTGAGGCCCCACTGTGCTGAACGTTGGGCCACCGTCGGTGACATAGAGTAACCCGGCTGCCCGAGCTTGGTCCCGATGACTTCACGCTCCGCGCCCGCAGCCTTATCCAGCGCCTTCGAGACATCCAGGCTCTTTGGGAAGCCGCTGCCATAGACCCACATCAGCGTGTCGCGCACCTCGAAGCCTGCGTCCTCAATAGCGCAAAACATGCGATGAAAAGTCCGGCTACCGCCGAAGGCAAGAAGATGCCCACCGGGCTTCAAGACGCGGAAGATCTCGCGCCAATAGGCAGGACCGGGAACATTATGGTCCCAGTTTTTGCCCATGAAGGAGAGGCCGTAAGGAGGGTCGCAGACGACTGCATCAACACAGTTATCTTCCCAGGTAGGAAGAACAGTGAGTAAGTCGCCGTGGAACAGGTCGAAGTCCGGCATGGGTTTACACTCAAAAGGGGAGCGTGGCGGAACGGATGCGTCGGGCACGGGCAGAGGCGAGAAGGTCGTCAATGCGCGTTCTATTTGACTGTAAAGACTGCGTTCGCCAGGAAGCCGGAATGTCGCGGATGCAGCGGTAGGCGAGGGCGACGGCCATCGCGGCGTCGTCATACCCGCCCTTCGGCGCCTCCGGGGCGATCTTGCCCGGAGGGATGGTCAGGCTTCGCAGTTCGAGCCAAGTCGGCCGGTCCATCATCTTGACGAGGGGCAGGGCCTCCCGCAGCGTGGCATAGGCGTCGAGTTTTGACTGTAAAGTTGTGACCCACGGCTTGCCCGTCGCAGGGTCGCGCCACTGTTGAGTGTACCCGCAGTTCTGCATTTCGAGCAGAAAAGCGTGGCCATGATTGTTACTCTCAGCCAAAACTAGGGCATTATTATAGCGAGAGGCCACTTGGATGGCGCGGTGCGCCCATGCCTGCGGCGTGACCTTGTTGCTGCGCTCAGTGTAGACGGGCTGCATGGTGGCCACGCTGACGACGGCCAAGGCGCTGTAGTCCCCACCCGCGCCGCCTCCGATGTCCACGCCGATCACATAGCGATCGTGAGGGTGAGGCTTCTCGATCTCCCGCCCGTGATGTTCGCCGTGCAGTTGATGTTCGAGCACGGTTACTTGGCTCAGGATTTCTTCCTCGAAATACCCGCCCTCACGGTCGATGAAGCAGTCATCTATATTCGCTGGATATTCCCTGCGAAATTTGTGCTCGCTGCCCAGTCTTTTCATCGTGCGGCGGCGCCAATGCAACTGGTTCAGCGTGAGGGAGTAGGCTGTTCGCAGAGACTTTTCACTGTCTGAAAGAGATGCCTCGAACTCTGCGGCGTCGAAGTCGCTGTCGGGGTCAGAGTAGAGAGGGTGCTCATGCCAAAACATCGTGAGTAGGTGCCAGCCGTTCTCAGGTGCTCCGCGAATAAGAGACGAGAAGAAGTCGTTTGGGTTCGCGGCCGTGCTCTCTACGATCAAAAGACCGTCGCCCACGGCTGCATCGATCTGCGCCAAGACTTCTTCGAGGTCTGGCGCATAGGCGGCTTCGGAGATCAGCGCAGCCGCAGGGGTGAAGGAGCGGAGCCCGGTCGTTGAGCGAGAGGTGAACGCCTGCAAGGACGCCTCTGTGTCCCCGTAAGCGATCTGCCCGCTGCTTCGCCGGATCAGCGGACGCTGCAAGAGCTTGGGCAGATGTTCGAGCCAGCGCCGATTATCGTCCATCAGCGAGGTCGCGCTGTCGTCCCTCATGCTGACGATCGCGTGCATCGCCGCATACGGCGTCGTGTAGGCGAGCCAGTGAAGCACCATCTTCGCCCCGGTCGTTGCTGCGACCTGACGGGCTTTGAGGATGATGATGCGTTTGTGCCCAGCTTTTACAGCGTCAAAGATCTTGACCTGCATCGGCAGAGGGTCGAAGGGCACCAGTCTTTTCGTGTCTTTGTCTTGCACCTTATGAAGCTGCGCGAAAAGGCCCGGCTCCGAGAGTAGGGCTGCGAGCTTGGCGCGCATGGCGACGGGGACACGCCCTGGGATGAAAGGCACTACTTCACCAGCCGCAGCACTTTGGCGAGTTCGCGCTCAGCCTCATCATGCGACACGGGCTGTTCGACCTGCACGGGCTTGACTGTCTCTTTGATGATCCACTGCGAGAGGCCCACCGCTGTCTTATCGCCATAGCCATTCTCGATCGTTTTTTCGAGCATGGACAGCGCCTTTGGCGCAAGCAGGCGCAGACGGCGAGAGATCTCATCATCTGTCAGAGGCGGGGGCGGCAGCGACCGGCGGTACTCCTTACACCATTCGGCCACGGCCTTGCTTCCGCCCCACTTGAAGAAGCCCGCGTGAGAGACCAGCCCTTCCCTGACTGCGATGGTCGGTTCATCGTCGTGATCGTTTTCGACCAGCCACTTGACGACCTGCGCTTGCTTTTTTGTCAGGCTCTCCATGCATCACCCGCGATTTTCTGAAGGTCAATGAGAGGAAGCTCCACGGTTACGAATGTACCGTG
>Ga0315903_10002634_pt1 | contig 26004 bp, 20 predicted proteins | sample LakEriMetagenome_7_FD_203524 | JGI IMG/M metagenome (GOLD analysis project Ga0315903, IMG submission 203524) | Freshwater fungal communities from buoy surface, Lake Erie, Ohio, United States - Buoy 2 MA119 | ecosystem: Environmental > Aquatic > Freshwater > Lake | place: USA: Lake Erie, Ohio... | reverse complement strand
TTAAGTGTGCCTAATTGATTTTTAAATTCAGATAGTTTCATGATTTATAATTTAATAGGTCAACAACAATTTGATTTTTGTTTTTCTAGTTTAGCAGCTACTGAAGTAAAGTAGGCTTGCATTTTTTGCAGCGCTTTTTCATCTACACAGTAGCAAATTGAATTACCTTCCACGTTGCCTTTTATCCACCCTGCATTTTTCAATTCTTTAAGGTGTTGCGAAATGGTAGGCTGAGCCAAAGGAAGTTCGCTGACAATATCTCCACAGATACAGCTATCGTGTTTTAATAAGAACTCAATGATTGCCACTCGTGCCGGATGACCAATGGCTTTAGCCAATGTTGCTATTGAATTTTGTTTATCGGTAAATTGATCTGTTTTCGTAGCTCCCATAATAATATTGCAATATTACGATATAAAGTTTATTTTCAAAGTATTAATACAACTCGTGTTCTTGAATTAATTATTCAACAATACTCACTTTAGGGTAAAAAACGCCATATATTCTATTAAATTGGGGGTAGAGTTAAAGGTTTCTTAACGTAGTGGTGCTATTCACATAACAATAGAAAGCCTCTTTTGCGTCAACTAAAAACACAAACTAATGAATACAAATTTTTTACGCAATTTACTTACGGTATTGATTATTGCTGTCACCACTCTCGCTCAAGCAGCTAATGTGAATGTAACGACAGATATTATAATTAATACGTCTTGGACAAATAACAATACGTACATTCTATTTGGCGATATTATAGTTAAAAGTGGTGCTACACTTAGTATACAAGAGGGAACTATTATTAAAGGTGACAAATCTACGATAAGTCGTATTGTTGTAGCTATAGGAGGAAAGATTGTGGCACAGGGAACACCCGAACAACCTATCGTTTTTACATCTAATCAACCAGCCGGTTCTCGCTCTCGTGGTGACTGGGCAGGTATTGCGATCTGTGGAGCAGCTCCCGTTAATTTAAAAAACTCTGGTGGAGCCTCTATTCAAGGAAGGATCGAATGTGGTACTTCAACAGACTATGACTATGGTGGGAGTAATGCTGATGATAGCTCGGGTATATTGAGTTATGTAAGGGTAGAATATGCCGGATTTGTTTGTGGCACAAACACCGAGTTGAATTCAATTACAATGGGCGGTGTTGGTCGTAAAACCAAAATTGACCACGTAATGATTAGTTATGGTCAAGACGATGGTTTCGAATGGTTTGGAGGCAATGTGAACGCCAGTGAACTAATTTCATTTGGTGCTCGTGATGATGATTTCGATACAGATAACGGCTATTCTGGCAAAGTTCAAAACGGATTGATTATTCGATTGGACACTATTGCCGACCAAGGCGATGTTTCTAATGCTTTTGAATCAGACAATGATGTGAACGGTACTTATAATACACCTTCAACTGCCGCGGTTTTTTCAAATATTACAGTTGTTGGTCCAGCTGAAACAAAAACTTCAGTTATCGACTCTAAATATGGTTGGGCTTTGCGTATTCGCAGAAACTCGTCTATTAGCGTGTTTAACTCATTATTTATTGGCTACAAGCGTGGTTTACGATTCGAAGGCACTGGAACACAAACTAAGGCATCAGTTAATGATACTTTAGAATTTAAAAACAATATCATTGCCGGCTCAAAAGAACAGTATTATGAAACTGCTTTCGATAGCGTGTATTTATTAAACCAACCGAGCAATACCGTTATCAGAGGAAATGCAAATGATACAGTTAGATTATTTTCTCCTTATGGCAATCCAAACAACTACAATTTCTTACCACAAGCCGGCTCACCGGCTTTGAGTGGAGCTAGTTTCAGCTACGCTAAATTAGCTGGTTTTGCTCCTACAACTTACCGTGGTGCATTTGGCTCATCTGACTGGACAAACTGTTGGGCGGAGTTTACTCCCCAAGATGAAGATTACTCATCATCTATCAACTATGCATACACAGCAAGTTTAACACCTAGTGGTGCTACCACTATCTGCCAAGGTTCAGCCGTTGATTTGACTGCAACATCTTCTGCGTCAGGCTCAACTTACCTATGGAGCAATGGTGCTACAACTCCGTCCATTAGCGTATCTGCTTCTGGAAATTATACCGTAACTGTAGCCAATGCTCGAGGTTGCACTAAAACATTCTCTCAAACAGTTACTGTAAATAGTAATCCTGCTACTCCCGTAATTACTCCATCTGCTACTTCATTCTGCACAGGTAGCGCAGCCGTTACTTTGTCTTCAGACTCTGCTACTTCTTATGTTTGGAGCAACGGAGCTACTACAAAGCAAATCAGTGTCTCAAATCCAGGTAGCTTCACGGTTACAGTAACTAATGCCAACAACTGCTCTGCCTCATCAAACGTAGTTCAAATTACAGAAAACACTCCACTTGTTCCGGCTATAACAGCAGATGGACCAACTACATTTTGTACCGGTGGATCAGTTAATTTAGTTATTGGTAACAGTGCAAATTTTGCATCTTTTGTTTGGAACAACAATTCTACAAATGACACACTAACAGCAACAGCAACAGGTACTTTCAATGTAACTACAACAGACTTAAACAGTTGCACTGCTACTTCAAACACAATTACCACCTCTGTGAGTAGTTCACCATCTCCTACTATATCTGCAACTGGAGCAGTTGCATTCTGCTCTGGTGACTCTGTTGTCATTTCTTCATCTGCGGGAGATACTTACTTATGGAGCAATGGTGCAACATCATCATCAATTACAGTTAAACAATCAGGTACATTTACAGTAACAGTTACCAATGCAGATGCTTGTTTGGGTACAGGCGGTTCGAACACTATTAATGTAGTGGTTACACCTACTCCTGTAGCTTCATTTACACAAGCTCTGGGTAACAATTCTTATACCATTGCTTTCACCAACACTACCACTAACGGCTCTACTTACAACTGGGATTTCGGCAATGGTCAATCATCGACTAATGCATCACCAACACACGTTTACACACAAAACGGTTCTTTCACCGTAACTCTTGTTGCAAATAATGGAACATGCAGCTCAACTTCAACAGGAACTGTAAGCATTATTGGTGTTGGTTTAAATGATGTAGAAAATGCAATTGAAGCTATCAGTTTGTACCCTAATCCAAACAACGGATTAGCTTCTTTGGAAGTAACTACTACTAAAAACACAACAGTTATTATCAGCGTATTGGATATGACCGGAAGAGTATTAACTCAAATCAACACTGAAATCAACTCAGGGTCAAACCAAGTTGAGTTGAATACCTCTACCTTTGCAGCAGGTCTTTATCTAGTGAATGTAAACATTGGTGCGGAACAAAAAATTGTTCGCATGAGTGTAAGCAAATAATATACTATTAACCAATTGACGAAGCCCATGCCGAAAGGTGTGGGCTTTTTTTGTAAATTGTATTTAATATCTCTGTACATGAAATTCTACTTAGTATCCTTCTTTTTGTTCTTCATTTGTGCGAATACAAGTTCACAAACGCTACCCGACAATATGTATGCAGACACCACACATGCTCCTTTTTTATATGGCGTGGCTTCCGGTGACCCGTTACAAAATCAGTTGATAATTTGGACAAAAGTAGAAGCATTAAAAAACCAAGCTGAAGTAGAGATTTTTTGGGAGATAGCAGAGGATTCAATTTTTACAAAATCATATCAAAGAGGCAAAGTCGGGACAGGAGTACGTTCAGATTATACAGTAAAAGTAGATGTGGCTAATCTTTTGCCGAATACAAATTTTTACTATCGTTTTTTTACCAAAGACAAGCAATATTCTGTCATAGGAACGGGCAAAACATTACCTGCAAAAGAAGTTTCAAAATTCAAATTGGCGGTGGTTTCATGTTCGAGTGTCTGGTCGGGCTACTTTAACGCCTTTCGTCAAATAGCGAAGCGAGAAGATGTTGACTTTGTGATTCACTTGGGCGATTATGCCTATGACTATCCCGACAAAGATGAATTGTATCGAATGCCTACAACTTATCCTGTTGATGTTTCATCACTGGCTGAATGGCGCGAGCGACACACCTACTATCTGCTCGACCCTGATTTGCGCGCAGCGCGGCAAGATAAAACATGGATAGCTGTGTGGGATAATCATGATGTGGACTGTGAAGCTCCTGGCACCACCGAAGAAGCAATCAACGCATTTTATGAATACTTACCTATTCGAGTGCCGAATGAACAAGCGCCACAAAATATTTATAGAAAGTTTAGTTTCGGCAACTTAGCAGATTTGGTGATGACCGATATGTTTCTGTTTAGAGGGAAAGAAAAGTATGAAGCTGAAAAAAAATCTGTTTGGGGAAATGAGCAAGATGCTTGGATTAAAGAACAATTGAAATCATCTACAGCAATCTGGAAAATTATTGGCAATCAGGAAATGATGGGCAGTTGGCTCAGCGAAGGCGCACCTAAATTTTTGAAACTGCCCGGCAATGGCAAATATTTTGACCCGGGTTGTTGGGATGGCTATCCGGACGATAGAGCTCGATTTTATCATTTTCTTGACAGTAATAAAATCAACAACACCGTGGTGCTGACTGGCGATGCACACATGTCTTTCATTACCGATCTTGCGCAAAATCCGAAGGACAAAAAAAGCTATAATCCTAAAACCGGCAAAGGAGCAGTAGGAGTGGAGCTCGTGGGTCCGAGCATCACGCGCGGCAATATGGATGAATCGGGTGTGCCAAAAGCTTTTATGCCCTTAGTGCAGAGTATGAGTAAGAACTTAAATCCACATCATGTGTGGTGTCAATTTTCCAAGCATGGCTACGTGACGCTAGAAGTCACACCCGAGCGATGCAAAGCAGAATTTTGGTATATGGATATTTTGAAAAATACTGATATACAGAAGCTCGGCAAAGCGTATGAAGTTCGTAAAGATGTCAATCATTGGAACCACAAGTCATTGAAGCGAAGAAAGGATTAATACAGTTTTGTATATTTCGCCCGAATGACTTTAAAATATGTGAATCTATTTCACGACCTTATCAATAAATCATAACCTTGAGCTATGAAAACATTACTCTTTTGCATTTTTATTACTGTATTCTTCCATCAAATAACGATGGCTCAAACAACAGCTTTGGCGAAGCCTTCTGTTTTGCCGGCCAAAACATACAAAGCGCTTCGCGATTCTACTACTTCTATGGATGTTATCATGATGCAAGGTAAAGGAGGTAGCATGTCTATTGAAGGAAAAAACGTGCAACTTTTCAATACTTTTTTTGAGCCGGTTACTGCCAGTAAAACAACAGCACCTCAAGCCGGAATGATTATTTGGTTGATGAACGGTCGCGAGTTTATTTCCGGCAATTATTTTTTGGGCGATAGCACGGGCTATATTGTGTTTAACAAAGACAATAAAGAATACGTACATCGCATCAATAATCAAGGGAATAGTTTTTTTAAATCGCAGATAAAAACCGAGTAAGTTATGGCTTCTTTTGATGTTATCAGCAAGGTAGATCCGCAAACCGTGGAAAATGCCATAAACGTGGCACGCAAAGAAATTGTGAATCGCTACGATTTTCATGGCTCGAGCACCACGATTGATTTCAATAAAAAAGAATTAACCATTTTGGTAACCACCGAAAACGAAATGCGGATAGATGCTATTCTTGATATCATCATTGCGCGCGGCTCGAAGCAGGGGATTGACCCAAGAAGTTATGATGTGAGCAAAGAGCATTATGCCTCTGGGCCAATGGTCAAAAAAGATATCAAGTTGCGCAACGGTTTGGACGATGAAACCATTAAGAAAATAATCAAAGCCATCAAAGAGGCGAGCACGAAAGTGCAGCCACAAAAAATGGATAACATTATTCGCGTGAGTGGCAAAAAACTAGATGATTTGCAAGCAGTAATCGCAGCACTGCGCGTGGGTGACTTTGGTTTTCCTTTGCAGTTTGATAATTTTAAGAACTAAAAAACAAGTAATTCAATATGGGATTTTTAGACAATATGAAGCAGTTGATGGAGGTGAAGCAAAAAATGGAAGAAACCAAAAAGCGGTTAGATTCCATTGAAATCACCACCGAGAATGATTGGGTAAAAGTGGTGGCTACCGGCAATCGCAAGATTAAAGACATTGAAATATTAAAGTCGGATGACAAAGTAACATTAGAAGGAAAATTGGCCGCAGCGATAAATGAAGCCCTCGAAAAATCGGAGGCGGTGATGCAGAAAGAAATGTTAGCCGTTACTCAAGGTATGATGCCTCCCGGCATGTAAATTTCAAATGATGAATACAAAAACATTAGACATAGCCAATATTGCCCTTATGCTTATTTCGGCTATAGCGGCATTTGTATTGCCGTTTGAGTTGTTTTTGTTTTCCTATGCGGTACTTGGTCCTTTGCACTATCTCACCGAAATCAATTGGCTGCACGAGCGAAAATATTTTGCCACCGGCAAGTTTGATTACATCTTGTTGATAGTTATAGGCATTTTGTTATTCGCGTTCTCTTACTTGTTTAAAGAATATAATGTTCTCATTAATCCGCTGCTACTTGTGGCATTTTTTTATGCGTTGGGCTGCGTAGTGTTTAAGGAATATCTGTATAAATTGGCTTTTGTAGCTTTGGCTTTTCTCGTAGGATTAATTTTCAAAAATTCACCGCCCTTCATTTATCTCATCGGTGTTTTTCTCCCCACCCTAATTCACGTTTTTCTTTTTACCGGTTTGTTTATGCTTTTTGGCGCTCTAAAAAGCAAAAGCAAAACGGGATTGGTTTCGGTGGTCGTATTTGCCGTTTGTGCACTTAGTTTTTTTGTTTTCTCACCCCAATTCAATTTTTACCAAGTAACCGAATATGCAGAGAAGGCATTGGTGGATAGCGGATTCATTATACTGAACAAATCAATTATTGAACTATTTAACTTAGGACAGTTTACGAGAGAAACTGTTTTTACTTCAAGCATTGGATTGGGCATCATGCGGTTTATTGCTTTCGCTTACACGTATCACTATCTCAACTGGTTTTCAAAAACTGAAGTCATCAAGTGGCATCAAGTCCCGCGCAAACAACTACTTACAGTACTGTTGCTTTGGGTGGCTTCCGTAGCACTTTACGCTTATGATTATTATGTGGGCTTGGTAGCTTTATATTTTTTGAGCATGCTTCATGTATTGCTGGAGTTTCCGCTCAACTATCGAAGCTTCATTGGCATTTACGAAGAAATCAAATTTCGACTAGCTCCTGCTTCAGCGAAATAATCGCTAGCTGAGAATATTTTCACCCATTTTTGACATTAGTTAACCTTTTGTTACTTTCATGTAAAAATAAGGTTAATGAAACGTTATTCTGATTTTACTCGCCAGCTTTTTGTGGCTGCTATTTTCTCTTCGCTCATACTTATTGCTGCATGCGATAAAGAACAAAACCATAAAGAAAAAGTCTATGACAATGGTCCAACGGATAGTCTGAAGATTAATCAAATTCAAATTATAGCCAGTCACAATAGTTATCACTTAGTTACTGACTCTGTAGTGGTGGCTTTTCTTGCTAATCTGTCTACTACAGGACTTCTTCCGGCCGAATATGATCCTATTGAATTAGACTATACTCACTTACCTTTAGCACAACAACTAAATGATTACAACGTTCGCGGTTTTGAATTTGATATTAACCCCGACCCTGTGGGTGGTCAATATTACAAACGACAAGGTTTATCTTTTGCCGCGTTGCCCACCGAATCGGGTATAGCCGAACTTAACGAGCCGGGCTATAAAATCATTCACATTATTGACTTTGATTACAATACCAATAATTTCTCATTCAAATCAGCTCTTCACGATTTGCTCAAATGGAGCAATGAACATCCTAATCATTTGCCGTTGTTTGTCAACGTAGAAGCAAAAAGCGATGCGCCTTCTGATATTTTACCTCAGATAAATTACTTAACCAAGTCAATCCCATACACCGCTGAACTTTGTGATGACATGGATGAAGAAATCAAATCTGTTTTCGGTAATGACTTACAAAAAGTAATTACTCCGGACAAAGTGCGCGGTAATTATAGTACTTTACGTGAGGCAGTTTTAGCCGGCAATTGGCCAACGCTAAAAGAAGCGAGAGGAAAAATTATTTTCATTATGCAAGGTGGAGCGGAAACATTATATAAAGCAGGCCATGCTTCATTGCAAGGTCGTGCCATGTTTGTCTATGCTAATCCATCAAGTGATGAAGCAGCTTTTGTTATTCGCAATAATTCAACCGGCAGTTTTACGGATATTCAACAACTAGTAGCTCAAGGTTTCATTGTGCGCACACGCACGGATGCAGGCACAAACGAGGCGCGCAGTGGCGATGTGACTGACAGAGAGTCTGCTTTTAATAGTGGTGCCCAAATTATTTCTACAGATTACTACAAACCCGACAGCCGTGCCGGCACTCCGGGCTGGACAGATTTTCAAGTTCAATTTCCAAATGGCGAATTAGCTCGTATCAATCCTATCTCGGCTGCCGGTCAACAAAGTTTGGGAACTATTAAAGAATAACCTTTAGTTAACAATCAAAAGACCACTTTTGTGTTATGAGTGAAGCCAAGCGAAAAGTGAAAGTTGCCGTGATTAGCGATGTTCATCTTGGCTTCGTAGGTTGCAAAGCTAAAGAGCTGAACCGTTACCTAAAAAGTATTGAGCCCGAGATTTTAGTAATCAATGGAGACTTCATAGATATCTGGCAATTTAGATCGTATTACTTCCCAAAATCGCACACCAGAGTTATTCAACGCATTTTCAAAATGATGAGTGATGGAGTAAAAATTTATTACCTCACCGGCAATCATGATGAACTGCTTCGCAAATATTCCGGTTTAAACTTAGGCAACATGGAGCTCGAAGACAAACTCGTGCTTGACCTAGACGGGAAAAAACATTGGTTTTTTCATGGTGATATTTTTGATGTAAGTATGCGTGGTTCGCGTTGGTTAGCTAAGCTTGGCACAACTGGCTATGAACTGCTAATTCTCATCAACAAACTCACCAATTTAATTCTTGAATTTTTTGGTCGAGAGCGTACAGATTTTTCACAACGCGTAAAAGTAGCAACTAAAAGAGGAATTAAGCGATTAGGTAATTATGAATTGACAGCAGCAGAAATAGCCGTAGATAATGGCTACGATTTTGTTATCAATGGTCACATTCACATCCCTGAGATAAAAACTATCGAAACCGATAAAGGTTCGGTGCAATACTTAAACAGTGGTGATTGGGTGGAGAATATGACTTCGTTGGAGTATAATGAAGGCGAATGGAAACTAGTGTGGTATAAAGATTTGATTTTCCCTAACAATTGGCTCAATGTAGAACTCAGCGACTTACCTTAATCATAAACATTATATGAACTATTTCTGCACCACTCTACTGTTTTTTACTCTTGTAATTTACCACTCCGCCTCCGCTCAAATCAACCAACCAAAAGTAATTTCTAAAATTGCTTTTGGTTCCTGCAATCATCAAGATAACCCTCAGCTGATTTGGGATTCGGTGTTGCAAGAAAAACCCGAGTTGTTTATTTTTTTAGGTGACAATATTTATGGCGATACCAAAAACATGACGGTGTTACAAGAAAAATATAACAAGCTCGGATCGAAAGCAGGTTATCAAAAACTGCAACAAAATTGTGAAGTTATTGCCACATGGGACGACCACGATTATGGGGTAAATGACGGAGGAAAAGAGTATCCCAAAAAGGAAGAATCAAAGAAAATATTTCTTGATTTCTTCAAAGAACCCGATACTTCTTCGCGCTGGAAACACAAAGGAATTTATACTTCATATTACTATGGTGTAGAAGGTAAAAAATTGCAAGTCATTGTGTTGGATTGTCGCACGTTTCGAGATAAGCTCGTGGCCGTTCGAGCAGATTTGAGTTGCAAAGGGCCGTTCAAAAAAGCATTGAACAAAAACAAAACATTTTTGGGCGAAGAGCAATGGAAATGGTTAGAAGAGGAATTGAAGCAACCTGCTGATTTACGTATCATAGCGACTAGCACGCAATTTTTAGTTGACTTCAATGGGTGGGAAGCTTGGGTGAATATGCCGCATGAACGTGAACGTTTTTTAAAGTTGATTGAAAAAACAAAAGCGGAAGGAGTTTACTTCATCAGTGGCGATTTACATTATGCTGAACTTTCAGGTTTGAAACGCGACAATATGTACACCATCTACGATTTGACTTCTAGCGGATTAACACATGGTCATAGTTGTGAAGGTGGCAATGAGTTACGCGTTGGCAAACCATTTATGGAAGCGAACTATGGAGTCATTTCCATTGACTGGAGTGCCACCTCCTCGCCCAAACTACGGTTTGAAATCAAAGATGAAAAAAGGACTACGCATATCTTCCACGAGTTAAATCTTAACCAGCTTAAATTTTAATTAATAATCAAACTTTACAATGTTGCACATCTGCAAAATATTATTTTAATTGCCCAATAAAACTACTTACTAATTAACCCTGACTGCATGAAGAAAATTTTACTCGTTTTAGCTTTATTTTTCTCCTGTTTTGTTCAAGCGCAAAATGCTGAATTTACTGGTACCGTACGCGATGAAGAAAATAAAGACCAGCTTAGTGGCGCAACAATCAAGTATGATAAAACCAGAGGTATACTCACTGATGGTTCCGGCAAATTTAAAGTGAGTTTACCTGCCGGAGAATATGAGTTTACGGTGACTTACATTGGCTATAAAAACCAAAAAATAAACTTGACGTTAGCTGCCGGAGAAAAGAAGGATATGCTTATCCTGATGAAGCCAACTGCTATTCAAATCAATCAAATCGTGGCCGCCAGTCAGTATAAGAAGAACTCGGCAAAAGAAACGGTTACCACAGAGGTAATCAGTAAAAACCAGATTAAGAATACTAACTCAAATGATTTGGGCGAAGTAGTAAACAAAACTCCGGGTGTATTAGTGCAAGACGGACAAATTTCTATTCGCGGTGGTAGTAGCTATTCTTACGGTGTGGGTTCGAGAACAGCTATACTGAGCGATGGTCTTTCGTTAGCTAGTGCCGACTTAGGCGAAGGGCAAAGTAAGATGGCCTCGGTCGAAAACGTAAAACAAGTAGAAGTTATAAAAGGGGCATCATCTGTGGTGTATGGTTCTTCAGCTTTGAATGGGGTGGTAAACGTGGTGACCGAATGGCCAACAGATGTTGATCCAAAAACGGAAATGGAATTTAACCTAGGTGTTTATGACGACCCAAAATTGAAGTATCAGGTTTGGGATAAAAGAGCACAGCCTTTCTTTGGTATTTTGAACTTAAACCACCAACGCAGAATTGGCAAGGATGTCCAGTTAGTTGCCGGAGGAAATGTAACAGGTATCAAAAGTTATTTGGAGGGTGGTGATGAGTTTAGAGTAAGAGGCTTTTTTAAGTTACGCCATTTGAACCCTAAAATTCCGGGTTTAAATTATGGTGTAAATGGCACCTATATGTATGAAAAAAGTGAACGCTTTTTCTTCTCCAAAGACTTAGATTCTAATGCATATATTAGAGGAAATGGATCAGCAGATGAATATATGCGCACATTTATAGAACCATTTATTAGTTATAATCACATCAAAGGTCATAGAGTAACTTCCAATTGGCGCTACATGAACATTTATAGAGCAGGTAATGGGTCAGATCCTGATGCTATTTCTCATCAATTAATCACCGACAATCAATATCAATACCGCTATAAAGGTATGCTAGTGGTTACAGCCGGAATTCCTTTCTCCGTGGGTTTCTCAAGCAGTAATTTATATCCCGGCACAAGAAGCAATTTTAACGCAGCTGCTTATACGCAAGTGGAGTTCAACTATAAATTTTTATCCTTACAAGGAGGTATTCGCTACGAAGTTATAGGTGTAGATACAACAATTGTCACTGGTCGTCCGGTCTTTCGCTCGGGCATAAATCTTCAAGCAGGGAAAGCCACTTTCTTCCGCGCATCTTGGGGGCAAGGTTACCGTATTCCTTCTATAGGAGAGCGATTTATTGCGCAAGAATTTTTTGGTGGATTTTTGATTATACCAAACGATACGCTCCGCCCAGAAAATGGTTGGTCTTTAGAGTTAGGATTTAAACAAGGTTTCAAAATTGGCAACTGGAATGCTTATGTAGATGGTGCTTTTTTCTGGCAGCAATACAGCAACTTTATCGAGTATCAAGTCGGTATCTTTGATAATTTCTATAGCAACGGTCAAAAAATATTTCCTGACTCGTTGGAGCTAAGTATTTTGCCTGGACAAGCAAAACTAGCTGGATTGAAAGCATTGAATATTGAAAATGCAAAAATTGCCGGCTATGAAATTGGCATTGCAGGAAACGGGAAAATAGGCCCTGTAGGCATTCAAATTATGGCAGGTTACACCTACACATGGCCTGGGCAAAATACACGTGATAGTTCTGGAAAGTTCAATTATTCAACCGGACAGTTTTTAAGAGATATGTTTAAATATAACTATCAAAAGGTAACTGATCAGGTGACTATTGACAGATTATTGTACTACAGAAGTCGCCATCTTTTCCGCGCGGATTTCGAAGTTTCCTATTGGAAATGTTACTTAGGAGCTACATTGAACTATGGCTCAATACCTGAGCGTGTGCCGCCATTGTTTCAGTTTGCATCACAAGCGTTGTTTGGCGATGATGATGCGCTCAATAACTACATAGCAGGTCGCCAAAAAGGAGATTATTACATGGATATTCGCAGTGGTATTCATATTAACGAGAAAGTTAAAATTGGCTTTATTATCAAGAACGTAACCAATCGCTACTACTCCCTTCGCCCGGGCCGAGCAGAACCTTTGCGCAACTATACTCTACAGTTTAGATATATATTTTAATGATGAGAATTTTAGGTTTACGCTTTTATCTACTCTCTATGTTGATGAGTGTGGGTTCATTGGCTAGCGCTCAAAACTTAACTCATGGACCTGTGTTTGGTGCACTAGCCGAAAACTCCTGCAAAGTTTATTTGAGAACCGTTGCTCCGGCTTCACTGCAAGTATTACTAAGCAATGAAAAGAGAGGAGCCGATGTATTGATTTTTGAAGCCACTACTTCATCTATCAACGATCAATCTGCTATTATTCAACTACATAATTTGCAATCCAACACCAAATATTTTTGCAACATAAAAGTAAACGGACAGTTAGATAGTGTTTCGGGTAGTTTCAAAACTTTTCCAAAAGTGGGCGAGCCGGGTGATTATACTTTTGTAGCAGGCAGCTGCCAAGAAACGCCAAACATGGATGTGTTCAAAGCAATGCCTCTTCATGAGCCATATTTTTTAATGCACATGGGTGATTACACTTATCCCGACTACATGATTGCGCGCGATTATGCTGACACGCAATGGGGCATTGACAGTAGTTATCGAAGAAGATATAATGAAAAAATAATGAAGCAAATGCTTTACAATGTGCCAATAGATTATGTGTTTGATGATGATGATTACGTAGGCGCAGGCGCAGGAAGATATTGCACCAATGATTTTAAAACGTGGAAAGAAAAGGGAAGAACATATTACAGCATGCCGGCTGATACTTTTCCGCCACATTGGCGCTCGAATGTGATAAAAGGATATGCAGATTATTTTCCGCATTATGATTTGCCCGACACCACCGAAGGTATTTTCCATTCGTTCAAATTTGGTAATGCAGAGTTTTTTGTACTGGACAGAAATAGTGCAAAAGATTTTCCGGATGGCGATGCGTTTAAGTATAATACCCAAAAAAGAAAGTGGGAGTTTGCTCCCGATTCTGCGTTGGTGTTGTTTGGCAAGAAGCAAATGGATTGGTTAAAGAAAAGTTTGTTGGCCTCAACCGCAGACTGGAAGTTTATTGTAAGCGGTGTGCCGCTTAATGGTGCTTGTCAAAAGTTCATAGATGCGGGAATTAAACTCCAACAAATGCAAGTAAAAGGATGGACAGGTTTTCAGTTAGCCTTAGGTTTTAGTCGCTATTGGGTGGGCTATCCTGTGGAACGAAATGACTTCATGAAATTTGTAAAAGACAATAGTTTAAAAAACATTATTGTCATTAGTGGTGATACGCATCACAATGTAATGGATGATGGCAAAAATGCAGGTTTCCCGGAGATTAATGCTAGCGGTTTGAGTGTGGCTACTACAGAGCTAGCTAAATATTTAAAACTTATTGGAAACGTGACAGGTCAATATCACATGAAGAAAATATGGAACCGAGGCGGCAATGGATTGACGAGCCGTGAAAACAAAAATGCTTTTGGTAAAGTGCGAATTGTCAATAAAGAGTATGTGGAATTAAGTGTTGTGGATGAAACCAACAAAGTGGTGAGTTCCTTTAAGGTGCCGTTTATCCAATAGTGCCACATTTTACTTAGCTAACTTCATGACAGATTTTGTATTTTATTGTGAATGAATAGTATTAACACCTTTACTTGAATTGCTCTCAATCACGTACTTTCACCACTTAATTCTCAAATAAGCTAAATGTCAAAATTTACTTGGTTTATTCTTGCTGTTGTGCTGCTTGTTGTCGGCATTATCGTTTATAATAAAATACTAAACCCCCAAGATTCTGCACCTAAAGGGCCGGCAGGTGGTCCGCCAAAAGAAATGATGGTGCAAGCCTATATTTTATCGCCACAACAATTGGATAATAATATTCAAGCTTCGGGTACTTTGTTAGCTTCTGAGGAAATTAATGTACAATCCGAAATCTCCGGCAAAATTGTGATGCTCAATCTTCAAGAAGGAAGCATGGTGAGCAAAGGCACGATGTTGGCCAAACTTTTTGATGCTGATTTACAAGCGCAATTAAAAAAGCTGTTGCTGCAAAAAGAAACAGCGCAGAAAACAGAAAAGCGATTAGCGCAATTGTTAACTATTAACGGTGTTGGTCAACAAGAATATGACAATGCGCTCACTCAACTCAACAACATTATTGCCGATATCGAAATCTTGCACGAACAAATATCCAAGACAGAAATTCGTGCTCCGTTTAATGGTGTAGTAGGTTTGCGTAGTGTGAGCAATGGCGCATATATTACACCTGCCACGGTGATGGCTTCTTTGCAACAGATTGATCCATTAAAAATTGATTTTACAATCCCTGAAAAGTATAGTGCCTCGGTAAAAAAAGGAGACGCCATCCAATTTGAAGCCGATGGATATAACCAAAAATTTACCGGTAGAGTTTATGCTATTGAACCAAAGATTGACGAAGCCACTCGCACTATTCGCATTCGTGCGCAAATCCAAAATTCAAGTGCCAAGTTAACACCCGGCACATTTGTAAAAGTAGATTTAGGATTAAAGAAAATGGATAATGCTTTGCTTATTCCTACGCAATGCATCATCCCCGAAGCGCGAAATAAAAAAGTGATTGTGGTAAAAAATGGAGTAGCTGAATTCAAGAAAGTAGAAACCGGCATTCGAACCGAGAATTATGTTCAAATCACCGATGGTTTAGAAATTGGTGACACGGTGGTGACCACAGCCTTGATGTATATCAAACCTGAAATGCCGCTCAAAGTCACCAAGTTAATGCCTTGAATTTCATAGTTAAGTTTTTTAATATATATAATGAGTTTACCTTCTTTAAGTTTAAAACGCCCGGTGCTGGCCATAGTGATGAATGTCATCATTGTGCTTTTTGGCGCTATCGGCTTTAAATATCTTGGTGTACGAGAGTATCCTTCCATAGACCCACCGGTGATTACCGTGCGTACTAACTATACCGGAGCTAATTCTGATGTTATTGAATTACAAGTCACCGAGCCGCTCGAAAAGGCCATCAACGGAGTGGAAGGTATTCGCTCTATATCTTCTTCAAGCAATCAAGGTTCGAGCATTATCACCGTTGAGTTCAACATTGGTTCTAATCTCGAAGCTGCTGCGAACGATGTGCGCGACAAAGTATCACAAACGGTTCGTCAGTTGCCACAAGATATTGATGCTCCACCGGTGGTTACCAAAGCAGACGCTAACTCTGATGCGATTATCTCCATGACCGTTCAAAGCAACACGCGCAATCAACTTCAAGTGAGTGATTATGCTTCGAATGTTTTGTTAGAAAAATTGCAAACTATTCCAGGGGTGAGCACTGTTCAGATTTGGGGCGAGAAAAAATACGCTATGCGTCTGTGGGTAGACCCCATGAAACTGGCGGCTTATAATTTAACCTTTACCGATATTCAAAACGCGCTGAATAGAGAGAATGTTGAATTACCTGCCGGAAAAGTTTATGGCAACAACACGGAGTTAACCGTCAAAACTTTTGGTCGCTTAACCACAGAAGATGATTTTCAAGATTTGATTATCAAGTCAGGCAATAATCAAGAAGTGCGTTTGCGCGATGTGGCTTCAGCAGTGCTTGGGCCGGAGAACGAAGAAACAATTTTGAAAGAGTCTGGTGTGCCGATGGTGGCGTTGGCCATCACTCCACAACCGGGGTCCAACTATGTTGAAATAGCTGATGAGTTTTATAAACGTTATGAACAAATTAAGAAAGAGGTACCCGAAGACATTAAGCTCGACATTGCGCTCGATCAAACTATTTTTATCAAGCGTTCAATACTCGAAGTAGGCGAAACATTAGCCATTGCTTTCGCATTGGTGGTGCTTATTATCTTTTTGTTTTTCCGCGATTGGTTGATTGCCGTTCGCCCGTTGATTGACATTCCGGTATCGCTGATGGGAGCGTTTTTCATCATGTATATTTCCGGGTTCACCATTAATGTGCTTACCCTTTTGGCTATTGTGTTAGCCACAGGTTTGGTGGTAGATGATGGAATTGTGGTCACCGAAAATATTTTCAAAAAGCTTGAAGCCGGCTTAGATAAACATCGCGCAGCTCGCGAGGGCAGTGAAGATATTTTCTTTGCAGTAATTGCTACTTCCATCACATTGGCGGTTGTGTTTTTACCGATTATCTTTTTGCAAGGTTTTGTTGGTAGTTTATTTAGAGAGTTTGGTGTGGTAGTAGCGGGAGCGGTGTTGATTTCCGCATTTGTATCCTTGACTTTAACTCCGGTGCTCAATGTGTTGCTAACTAAAAAAGAAAACAAGCGCACTAAATTCTATGAGTGGAGTGAACCGTTTTACAAAAGTTTAGATGAAGGCTACAGACAATCGCTTGAAACCTTTATGCGCAGGCGTTGGTTAGCGTTTCCGATTTTAGCCTTGTGTGTTGTATTCATCGTTTGGATTGGCGGTAGTTTACAATCAGAGTTAGCGCCTATGGAAGATCGTGGCGCATTTCGATTGAGCGTGAGTACGCCCGAAGGCACTTCGTTTGATTATATGGATAAATACATGAACAAGCTTGTAGCGTTTATGATGGACTCCGTGCCGGAAGGAGAGATTGTGTTAAGCGTAACCGCTCCGGGTTTTGCGGGTAGTGGCTCTGTCAACTCAGGCTTTGTGCGTCTGCGTTTATCTGACCCAGACCAACGCGAACGCTCGCAACAGGAAGTGGTGAGCTATGTGTCACAAAAAATGAGCAAGTTTAATGAAGGCAAAGCTTTTGCTATTCAAGATCAAACTATCTCTACGGGCGGTGGTGCGCGTTTTGGTTTGCCGGTACAATTCGTTATTCAAAATTTAGATTTCAATAAGATAAAAGAAAAGCTGCCGTTGTTCTTAGAAGAAGCATCAAAAGACCCTACGTTTATGGGTACAGATGTAAATTTGAAATTCAACAAACCCGAATTAGAAGTCATCATCAATCGATTAAAAGCCAACGAACTTGGTGTAAGCGTTTTAGATATTTCACAAACCTTGCAATTGGCATTAAGTGGAAGGCGCTTAGGTTATTTTATCATGAACGGCAAGCAGTATCAAGTCATCGGGCAAGTGGACAGAGATAACCGTGATGAACCGCTTGATTTAAAATCATTTTTTGTGCGCAACAACAAAGGGCAACTCATCCAACTCGACAACCTAGTAACGATTAATGAACAGAGTAATCCTCCACAGCTTTATCACTACAATCGTTACAAATCCGCAACAGTTTCTGCCAGCTTAGCGCCCGGCAAAACAATTGGCGATGGAGTAGCCGCCATGCAAGCCATTGCTGACAAGGTTTTAGATGAGTCATTCAACACTGACTTGACTGGCGCCTCTCGCGATTTTGCCGAAAGCTCATCTAACACCATGTTTGCTTTTGTGTTAGCACTCGTACTCATCTTCTTGATTTTAGCGGCACAGTTCGAAAGTTTTGTCGATCCGTTGATTATCATGTTTACGGTGCCTTTGGCCATTGCCGGTGCGGTGCTCAGTCTTTGGATGTTCAATCAAACGCTCAATATTTTCTCGCAAATCGGAATCATTATGCTCATTGGCTTGGTAACCAAAAACGGTATCTTGATTGTAGAGTTTGCTAACCATAAACGGCAAGAAGGCGAAGACAAACTTTCTGCTGTGGTGGATGCTACGGCTTTGCGCTTGAGACCCATTTTGATGACGAGTTTGGCAACAGCTCTTGGTGCATTACCAATCGCCTTAGCGCTGGGCGCAGGAGCACAAAGCAGAATTCCTTTGGGCATTGTGATTATTGGTGGCATTATGTTCTCCTTGTTGCTCACGCTTTATGTCATACCGGCTATGTATTCTTACATGTCTAGAACCCCAAAAACCAATGAAGATTAAATATTACTTTTTCTCTATATGCTTAATCAGTGTGTTTAGTCATGTGGCAGCACAGGACTTATTAACCGCACAACAGGCGGTTGAGTTAGTGTTGAACAATAACTATGCTATTCAAATTGCCAAAAACAATCTCACCATTGCTGATAAGAACAACTCGGTAGGCAATGCAGGAATATTGCCGACCGTGAATGCTACACTTGGCGATAGTTACACCTTGACCAACATCAATCAGCAATTTGCCAACGGACAAGAAATCAACAGAAACGATGTGGGCGGCAATAACTTAAACGCGGCTGTTAATTTGAACTGGACCATCTTTGATGGCTTGAGAATGTTTGCCACGAAATCCAGATTGAAAAAACTGGAAGAGATGGGCGAGTTGCAGTTCAAAGAAGAAGTGCAACAAACTGTGGCGCAAACTTTACTGGTTTATTATGATGTGGTGAGAGCTAATCAACAACTAAAAGCCATCAATGAAACCATTCGAATAGCTGAAGAACGAGTGAAGTTAGCCGATGCTAAATTTCAGGTAGGTACTTCCGGCAAAACCGATTTGCTGCAAGCTAAAGTAGATTTGAATGCACAAAAAAGCAATCAGGCCAATCAGTTGAAAGTGATTGAGCAGCGCAAAGCCGACTTGAATGCACTCTTAGCACGAGCAGTAGAAACCGATTTTAAGACGGAAGAAAATATTCCTATAAATCTTAATATCAAAGTTGCCAACGAAGCGATAGATACTAAAAACTTTCAGGTGTTGATTGCTATGAAAAATGCGGAAGTGGCGCAACAAACCAAACGCGAAGCCTTCTCACAATATTTACCTAACCTGCGCACCAACTTGGGGTATAGCTACGGTCGCTCACAAAGCGATGCCGGATTTTCGTTGTTCAATCAAACGTACGGCTTAAATGCCGGTTTTACTTTAACCGTTCCTTTGTTCAATGGATTAAATACCATTCGAGAAGTGAAAGTGGCTGCCATTCAGTTGGCTAGTAGCCGTTTTCAAATAGAGCAAGCTAAAGTACAACAACGATTAGGTTTGCTTCGTGCAGTAAAAGATTGGACAACCATCAAAGAACTTCTTTTGATGGAGGAAGAGAACATTCTATTAGCCGAAGAGAATGTAAAAATAGCCCTCGAGCGGTTTCGCTTAGGGCAATCTATCTCTATCGAATTGCGCGAAGCGCAGAAAAGTTTTGAAGATGCCAATGCTCGCTTAGCTAACACACGCTATGCCGCCAAAATGGCTGAAACAGAATTGTTGCGCTTGCAGGGAGAGTTGGTGAAATAGAGTGCCACAGATTTATCACTTTATGTGTAGTGCTAGTTGATTAATATTGTACGTTTTTAATTTACTGATCTAAAAAAATCACATGAGAAATATCTTCTATTCGTTAATATTCTTTTCACTAACCGGATTTGCTCAAACTCAAGAAAGCACACGTCTAAAAAACATCAAACAACTTACCTACGGTGGTGATAATGCAGAAGCTTATTTCAGCTTCGATAGTAAATGGTTAACGTGCCAAGTGACTAACCCCAAATGGAATATTCCTTGCGATCAGATTTTTGATATTAATATTGAGCGAGCCGCCAACGACACGGCCTATCGTCCGCAGATGATAAGCACCGGCAAAGGGCGCACCACATGTTCTTATTATTTGCCTGGTGATTCGCTCATTCTTTATGCCTCCACACACTTGGGTGGTGAGGCTTGTCCGCCTGCTCCTGCTCCGCGCAAAGACAGAAAATACCTTTGGGCAATCTATGCTGACTTCGATATTTTTGTGGCCAATAAGCAAGGGCAAATCGTTAATCAATTGACCAGCTCACCCGGCTATGATGCAGAAGCCACTGTTTCGCCAGATGGCAAAAAGATAGTGTTTACCTCTACACGAAATGGTGATTTAGATTTGTATACAATGGATATTGATGGCAAAAACGTGAAGCAGGTTACATTTGGTTTGGGTTACGATGGTGGGGCATTTTTCTCGCCAGATAGCAAGCAATTGGTTTTTCGTTCATCGCGACCAAAAACGGAGGAAGAAATAAAAGAGTATAAGGACTTGTTGGCTGAAAATTTGGTGGCGCCTACCAACATGGAAATTTACACTTGTAACATTGATGGCAGCCACTTGAAACAAATCACCCAACTCGGTAAAGCTAACTGGGCGCCATTCTTTCATCCAAACGGAAAGCGAATTATTTTTTCCTCCAACCATGCCTCGGCAAAAGGTTATGATTTTCAGCTCTACAGCATCAAGAAAAACGGGAAAGATGTACAACAAATTACCACCGAAAGTCAATTTAATGCCTTCCCTATGTTTTCGCCTGATGGCAAAAAAATAGTATGGTCTTCAAACAGAAATAATGGCGGCACACGGGACACTAACCTTTTCATTGCAGATTGGAAAGAATAGGTTATTGAAACTTCGAATCCAATAAACTGAATAAATGTAAGGGAGGGTAACTTCGCTCTATCCCATCCAATGAAATTGTTTTCAGCCGATAATAATATTCGTGAATGTAGGAGGCAAAGTTGTCGCGAAAACTGAGGGTAATCACCTCACCAGCTGAATTGTTCGTTTTTAAATATCGGCATTGTGTAAAGCCGGTGGTGGGTTGCACACTTTTTTCAATAACCAACCGCTCTAGTTGCGAATCAGGTTTAAATATTAATGAAACCATTATTGCCTTGTTTTCTCTTTTCACTTCCATCTGCACAGTGCTATCAGACGACACATACACATATTCTTGCCCGTCTGCAGTGTAAGCAAGCAGTAACAGCAGAGACAATACGAAAAAATTTAAGCTGAATTTTATCATTTTTATTTGGCGCTGCAATTTAACTATTTTGCAAAAAAGTGTTTACCTATGAAAGATTTGCTTTTACTACATGGTGCTTTAGGATCTCTTCATCAGTTTGATGAACTGCAAAAAGAGCTATCTAATAGTTATAAAACTCATGCCATCAACTTTTCAGGGCATGGTAGAGCGCCTTCTCTTGCGCATGCCTTTACCATTCAAAATTTTGCTCACGAAGTGTTGCAATGGATGAATACACATTACCTAGAGAAAGTTGACATTTTTGGTTACAGCATGGGTGGCTATGTGGCGCTATGGTTAGCGCGATTTTATCCGGATAGAGTAGGTAAAATATACACGCTCGGCACAAAGCTAAATTGGAACGAAGTTGAAGTTGAGAAGGAAATAAAAATGCTACAACCCGAAAAAGTAGAACTTAAAGTTCCTGCGTTTGCGCAAGCATTAGCGCAACTACATGGAGAACGCGAATGGAAAAGCCTGATGAGCAAGACAGCTTTGCTGATGAAAGACCTTGGGCATCATCATTTAGAGGATCAAGATTTTGTAAAAATAAAACAGCCAATCATACTGGCTCGTGGCGAGCGCGACAGCATGGTGACAAGAGAAGAAACCGAATACACTCAACGATTATTGCCTAATGCTGTCTACAAAGAGTTGGAAGGCGTAGAGCATCCACTCGACAAAGTACCGACCAGTTTGGTGGTTGAAGAGATTAAATCTTTCTTCTAAACTATTTACCGGCTTCTCTGAACTGTTCGCTAAGCGGTTTGGTGTGTTCCAAATCTTTGACAATGTCTTTGGCTATAGGATATTTATCTAGTATATCGTAACCTTTCCAAAACAAGTCGTCATATTTATATTTGGTGACATACAACTCACTAAATGCAGAAAATTTTCCCATGGCTAGTTCAGCGTCCACTTTGTCGGTTTGGTGTTTGTTAAAAAAGATTTCAAATGTTTCTTCAACAACAAAATCTACGTTGCCGGTCACTTTGTTCAACACATGATGGTTGTATGAGAGAGTGATGCTGCTCACCACAAACTTGCCATTCACTTTTTCAGTTTCTATCACATTGCGTTCGTTCACCAACTGCCAACGTGTGTCGTTCGCATAGCGACTTTTGACATAAAATGGATTAGGAAATTTTTCAATCTCAACGCGCGTGATGGCATACGTTTCTTTCTCTACCCATATTTTTGCTTTTTCTAACTTAGCGCTGCTGCTCTCTTTGTATTGCAAACTGATGACGTATTCTGCTTGATTTTCGCTCACAAATTTTGGTGCATAAAAATCAATCATCTTAGGGTTTAAGAAATTATTTCTGTTGTAGCTAAATGGATTTTCTTTAAGTAAATCTACTAGGTGATCACCATGTTCATCGCCATTTGTTTCATAGTTTTCGCTTCTGCGTTGTTTGCGCACCGCCACACTCTCGTGAAATGAATACTGATAAATATTTTTGCAATTGAAGGCTATTTGCACATCGGCTTCCAGCAGGCGCACATACTTTCCATTCTCTTTGTGATACTGACGATATAAGCCCGATGAAATCAGCGAATCCAACAACAAGTTTTTCTTCATGTTCGTAATGGCTTTCAGCACCACACCACGTGCATTTTCTGCAATCACCACCACTTCCTCTTTAGCCAAAGCTGAACTCGCTAAATAAACCCGAAGCGTGTCGCCTTTTTTATAATTCAACAAATCTACCGTTTGCGGCAGGTAGCCGATGTACGACACTTTTATCGAGTCTTTCAAATTTACTTTCGGCACCGGTATTTCAAAATAACCGTTGGCCTCGCTTAAGCCGCCAAGTTGTGTCCCATTGATTTGCACAGCCGCCATGTCCATTGGCGCATTGTTATTTTCTTTGTCGTAAACCACACCAATCACTAAAATATTATCTTGCGCAGTTGTCGTTATCGCTACACTCATCACACACCACAAAAAAAGAATTCGTTTCATATACCGATGTTTTTTATCTCATGACAAATATAATATCATAACGCTGCTTAGCTCGGTATTGATGTGTTGAATTTGGCAAAGTTTTGGTTTATCCTTGTTTATATAACTACAAACATAATATGGAAGTAAAATCAATTTTAATGAGTTTGTCTTTTGGCTTAGCGCTGAGTGCCTGTTGTGGCTTTCGAGTTTTCGTGCCGCTTTTGGTGGCTGCTGTGGCTGCAAAACTAGGTTGGTTACCAACTAGCAGCGGTTTTGAATGGATGGGCACTTACCCGGCCATCATTGCATTTAGTGTAGCAGCTGTTGCCGAAATTAGCGCCTACTATTTTCCGTTCATAGATAATTTGCTCGACACCGTCACCACTCCGGCATCTGTGGTGGCCGGCACTGCTATATCGGCTTCAACTTTTGTTGACTTCGATCCGATGCTCAAATGGACTTTGGCTTTGATTGCCGGAGGCGGAGCAGCAGGTATCATTCAAGCCGGCACAGGATTGTTGCGTTTAGGTTCGTCAAAGTTTACAGCAGGCACGGCCAATCCGGTGGTAGCCACAGGCGAAAATGTGTTTTCTGTGGTGGGTTCTTTGTTGTCGCTGCTTGTTCCTGTGGTGATGGCGATTGCTTTTATAGTGCTTATCGCCATTTTGCTTTACTTCTTGATGAGCCGTATAAAAAAAGCAGCTACCGGTTAAGATAGCTGCTTCATATATTGATAGAAAAATCAAGCTTACCAGCTTAAATCATCATCAAACTTTTTCATAAAATCATCAACGATAGAAGAGTCGCCCTTTTTCACCGGTGCTTTCTTTTCTGTTTTCACAGGCGCATCCAAGTAGCTTGTCAATTTGTTCTCACGTTTGCGAGCCGGTTTAGCGTCAGCATCTTTGAATGATGGTTTAGCAAAATCGCTTTTAGGTTTGCTGAATTCGCTGGTTCTTGGTTTGCTGAAATCTGATTTTGGAGCATATTCTTTTTTGTCGCCAAACGATTTTTCACCGTAAGGTTTTTTATCTCTGTCGCCAAATTTTTTGTCACCAAATTTCTTATCGCTGAATTCGCGTTTTTCTCCGCCTTCGCGTTTATCGCTGTATGGTTTTGAACTTCCAAACGATTTGCGTGGTCCGCCATCGCGGCTGCCACCTTCGCGACTACCGCCTGAGCGATTGCCACCAAATCCTCTGCTGCTTCCGCCACCGCCATCTTTTTCTTTAGCGCGAGTAACCAGCGATTTTCCACCTTGTTTACTCTTACCAAAAATAGCTAATACTTGCTCAGCATCAGCCGGTGGCAAAGAGATAAACGAGAAATTATCGTAAACACGAATGTCTGAAATGTTATCTACGTTTATGTTGGCTTCGTCAGCAATAAACTGCGCCACTTTGTCGGCTGTCATGTTGCTGGTGTGACCTTTCGCTACAAACAATCTTGCTTTGTCGCCATTCGAAGCCGAAGGCTGGCTACTCACTTTACCTAGTTCTTGATAGTGCTCGGGTTTCAAAGTATCTTTCATCGAGTAGGCTAACACTGCACCTAATATTTCCACTGCGTTGGCGTTGTCATCCAAAAGTTCTTGCGCCATTTCGGTAAAGTTAGCCGACACTTTCTTCTCTAACATTTGTACCAAATCAGTTTTCATTTTCATGGTTTTGGTGGCAATCACATCGCTCACAGATGGCACTTCTTCTTTTCTGATTTTTGCTTTCGCTATTTTCTGAATAAAGAATAAGTCACGCATATCTTGCGGAGCAATGATAGAGATGGCTGTGCCGTGTTTGCCTGCGCGTCCGGTACGACCAATGCGGTGCACATAAGCTTCAGGATCTTGTGGCAAGTTGTAGTTTACCACGTGGGTTAAATCGTTCACGTCAATACCGCGAGCGGCTACGTCTGTTGCCACCAAGATAGTAATTTTACGAAGTTTAAATTTCTTTAATATGTTTTCACGTTGATTTTGCGAAATGTCTCCGTGAATGGCTTCGGCATCAAAACCGCGGTCTATCAACTTGCTGGCTACTTCGTCAGTTTCCATTTTAGTACGGCAAAATACGATACCATAAAACTCTGGCTCGGTGTCAATCACACGACAAAGTGCAGTAAAACGATCCGCATTGCGCACTTCAAAATAGATTTGGTCAGTCAACGTGGCAGTCAATTCTTCTTTCTTAATCTCCACTAAGTTGTAATCGCCCATGAAGGTTTTTGCCAACTTCAAAATTTGTTGTGGCATGGTAGCACTGAACAACAACATTCTGCGTTGCTCCGGCACACTCTTCAAAATTTCACGTACTTCTTCTTCAAAGCCCATGTTCAACATTTCATCGGCTTCATCCAATACCACATGAGATACGTTCTCTAAACGCAAAGTACCTCTTTCGATATGATCGCGAATACGACCCGGAGTTCCTACTACGATTTGAGTTCCTTTCAACAATGCTTTGTGTTGAATAGCATAACTAGCACCACCATAAATGGCTACTGTACTTAGTTTTTTGGTGCCTACAAACGAAGCAATTTCTTCAGCCACTTGAATGGCTAACTCACGTGTTGGACACAAAATTA
>Ga0315903_10002633_pt1 | contig 26006 bp, 45 predicted proteins | sample LakEriMetagenome_7_FD_203524 | JGI IMG/M metagenome (GOLD analysis project Ga0315903, IMG submission 203524) | Freshwater fungal communities from buoy surface, Lake Erie, Ohio, United States - Buoy 2 MA119 | ecosystem: Environmental > Aquatic > Freshwater > Lake | place: USA: Lake Erie, Ohio... | reverse complement strand
GTTGCCTCAAGTTAGAATAGAGGACGAGGCTTCGCTTGAAGATTTAAAGAACAAGTCTAAGGATTCTAACTGGGAAGGACTTATCGCTAGAAGGGATACTCCATACAAATCGGGCCGATCTAAAGACATGCTAAAAATCAAAGAGTTTTTCGACGATGAATACGTAGTCACTGGTCTGATTATGGGACCTCAACGAGTGATCGTCGATGGTAAGGAGATCGAGGAAGAGATGCTAAGTGCGGTCACGATCGACCACGAAGGGTCTCAAGTCCAAGTAGGCAGCGGGTTCACTATCGAACAGCGTAGACACTATTACCGTAACACTAGCGAGATCATGGGTGCAATGATCACAGTTCAATACTTTGAGACTACGACCGATCAACATGGCAATCATTCCCTAAGATTTCCAGTATTTAAGGGGAACCATGGAAAAACTCGTAGTATATAATAACATGTCATTCAATAAGAAAAGAATACCGATACTAAGCGAACTAAAGAGGAAGCATGCAGAATTAGGGGACTCATACCTAGAACAGTTTGAATCCTGTGATGCGTTAATTGGCCCGCAGCGATCGATAGAATATTTAGATAGGTTTTTTGCATCTAAAAAACCCGATGATATTTCCCAAGCGCTAGCTCTTCTTATCGAGGCAAAGGAGATACTTCTAAATAGAGCAAGTTCAAAGTATTTGGAAGATTTTAATGATCTACAAAAAGTAATTAATTCAATAACTAATAAACAATAAATTATGTATTACATCGCAAAAGTAAAGTTTGAGACAGTTGATGATAACACTGGCCGAATCAGAAAAATTAAAGAACAGTACGTCGTTGACGCCGAATCAATCACAGACGCCGAAGAGATCTGTAAGGATCGATTTAAGGACTCAATCGCTGAGTTTTCAGTATCCAGCATTCAGGAATCACAAATCATGGGAATCTTAATGAGAAGATGATATGAAAAGGATGCCGACTAGGACTGCTGAAAAAGTATATGATGTGTTGTGCAAGTTCGCAGATGCAAGCCCAAGCTATCATGAAAGGGAGACCTTTATATTTCATTTTGGAGTTTTGAGCACGACTTCATCCGACTATAAGTTAAATTGCATGGACGATGCCCAGAGGACCTTTCATTGTAGCTATGCAGGTAGAATGTGGGTGGATGGAAGCAATTCAGGTCGAGTAAATTCAATCTTACGAAAGATATCTGAGGAGATGATTCTTCAAAAAAATATCAATAGTGAAATTCAAAGTTCCAATTGAAAAGGATCTAGCGTTTGCACAAGATCTTTTTTCAATCATTTCAGAACACGTTTCTGATCTTGCGATAGACAACGAAAAGATTCCAAACAAGATCATTTTTTCAGGACAACTTGGCAATGAGCTTTACCTATACATCAAAGAAAAAGAATGGAACTTTAAGGGATTTGGATTAGAGAAAACTGGCGGGTTGGTCGACTCAATAGTCTTTAAATACGATGCTCCGCTAATCCAAAGGGACGAAAGATTTGGAACTACCTTTGAGGGAGGATCATTAAAGGATAAAACGATAAACGGAATACCTGGACCGGAAACCACTGACCGGCTACTTTCTGCTTATTCGTCCTTAGGCTATTCCATCGAGAGAACAATTAGACCAGAAAAAAAGATATTATTAGTTAGAAAATGAGCACGGTTCGATTTATTGCAGATTTACACATAGGTCATGAAAACATGGCTAAACATCGTGGTTTTTCATCAGCTGATGATCAGGACGAACACATAGTTAACCAATGGAATTCAGTAGTAAATAAAAGAGACGTCACATACATTCTAGGAGATGTCACCATGGAATCGATCAAACCTTATCCTACGCTGGATCGATTAAACGGTCGAAAGATAGTAGTCGGAGGAAACCACGATAAACCCAATCACACCAAGGAATTACTTAAACACGTGGAGACAGTTGCCGGAATGATACAGTATAAGGGTATTTTCTTGACTCACTGTCCAGTCCATCCAATGGAGATGAACTATCGAATAAAACACAACATTCACGGGCACATTCATGAAAAACTAGTAGAATACGAGTTCCGATTATTTGGAATCAAACTATTTTCTAGAGTGGATCGTAGATATCACTGTGTTTCATGTGAGCAGGTAAACTACACCCCAAAGACATTAAATGAAATCGGAATAACTAGATGAAGATTAAATCGATCATAAATTGGGACCTTTGGCAAAAGATAAAGGGTAAAGGTTTTAAGATAGAAAAGGAATACTTACACTTGAAAAGAAAAAATAGTATGAAAACACTTAAAATTTGTTTGGGAGTAGGACTAGACCAACTATTTCCAGAATACACAGTTATTCAAATTAGTGACTCGATTGATTCTAACAAAAAAATCGAAAGATTAGAATCCCCCTGTAAGTTCGATCATAATGGGGAATGTCTTATCTGCGACTGTTGGCCAGAAAACTGTGCTTATCCTAGGTTTTTAAATAAAGATTATTCTCAAGAATCACAACAGGAATTAGAAAAAATGTTTAAAAAATAATATGATGGAAGATATATTAGACCGAAAGTACCAAGGGCTCTTATTTGACATTATCAAGGACGGCATCGATAAGGATACTAGAAACGGAAGGACGCGTTCTGTATTTGGTAAACAGATACGACATAAAATGAAAGATGGTTTTCCATTACTTACAACTAAAAAAATGTATTGGAAAGGTATCGTAACAGAATTACTATGGTTCCTTCGTGGTGATACAAATATTAAATTCCTGGTTGATAATAATTGTCATATATGGGATGGTGATGCTTATAAGAACTATACTAATAAAGTCTCATTGAGTAGTTCAGGAAAATGGTGTAAAGTAGTTGAGGGAGAAAATGGAAATCACCCTCAGTTGTATACTCAAGAAGAATTTATCAACAAAATCAAAACAGATTTTAAATTTGCCGAAAAGTGGGGTGATTTAGGTCCCGTTTATGGTAAGCAATGGAGATTATGGGGAGGATTTGATAAAGAACCTTCTGGCTGGCAATACGGTGCAGTAGTTGAGTTTAAAAAAATCCCAATTTGTGATCAGATCCAAAACCTAATCGACGACCTTAAAACAAACCCAGATTCTAGAAGACTAATGGTTACTGCATGGAATCCTGGAGAATTAGACAAAATGATACTTCCACCCTGCCATTATGGATTTCAAATTTATACAAGAGAGTTGACAACTAAAGATAGATTAAAAATATGGATTGATCAATGTACTGATGCCGAATATAAACAAGGATTAGAGGAAGCATTTAATGATTGGAATAATCCTAAATGGGCTCATGGAGTTTTTGAAACGGATATGGATGATGCAAAAATACCAACTAGAGCAATCTCTTTAATGTGGAATCAGCGTTCAGTAGATACATTCTTAGGCTTACCTTTCAATATAGCATCATATGGATTGCTTCTAGAAATACTTGCCAAAATGACAAACATGGTACCAGATGAATTGATTGGTAACTTGGGAGATACTCACTTGTATGAAGACCATATGCCTCAAGCTCGAGAACAAATAACAAGAGAACCATATCAGTTACCAAAGCTTCATGTAAATGATGAATTTTGGGCTACCGAGAATGATGTTAAGCATCACGATATCGATGTATTAATCAATTCAATGTTGCCTGAAGATTTCCAAATTGAGGGATATCAATCACATGCAGCAATAAAAGCACCACTATTAAATTAAAATGAAAATACTTAGACCTGAAGTAGAATCCAGCATAGTCCATGGAGGCGGACTATACGACCTATTCGATAACTTAATCAAGATGCTGTATAACATCACAGATCAAGAATACAACTTCATCCTAGAAATAGCGACAGAAGAAGAAATTGAAGTTTTTGTCTCTGCGCTAGGTTCAATGGAAACTAGCTCGACTTTTTCACAGAGGAGAAGAGCACTTGAATTAAGAAATAAAATGTTAATTAAATTCAATAAAGAAAAATAAAATGAAAAAGCTATTTTTAATATCGACTTCTATTCTCTTATTTGGATGTAGTGAGTCAACCGTACAAAAAAGAAAAACAGGATATCACGTTTTTGATGGTGCAAACCCATTAGAAATAATTGAAATTGATAGTTGTCAATATTTTCTTGGAGATTGGGGATATGGAACCGTTTTAACTCACAAGGGAAATTGCAAAAATCATCACATCAGTGTTTCTACTGATAGTCTTGATATACTAAAGCAGGAGATCACTGATCTAAAGAAGTATGTTTTAAAACTAGAGGAAGATAATAAACTGATGGGTTCATACTTAGCTAACTCTGAGTTTAACCCAACAAAATAGATGAACTGATATGGATTTTATGTATGTCGCTCTGCACAAGGAATATGGGATTCCGATAGCTTCCTCCAAAAAATTTGATACTCTTAGAGAAATAGTAGATGAGTGGATCGGAGAAAATAAATCAGTTTGGACTCCATATGATTGTAAGTACCCAGATGACTATCAAGGCAGCTTTACTTATGTCACAGAGGATTCTACTGGTGAAAAAGAGGAACATACTATAAAAGTATACGCAGTTGATTTTAAGTAAACATTATATTGCGGTACCTGAAATGGAAATTGAAATAAAGAAAAAAACAGAACTTGTTCGTTCCATATACCCTACCCTAAATGAAGCAATTGAATCTCAAAAAAACCTACTTAAGAAGTTACACATGATAAAAATTTATCGTAACTATGACCACTCTGACATTGAATTTGAGAAAAAACTAGCGATCGAATATAGAGTCCTACTCATTCTACAAAAAGAATTAAAACAAATAAAAGTTCCAATAAAAAAGAAAAAAATGATCGACCGTATGTTAGAATACCTTCATCAACTGATCCCCATTCTATTTTTTAGCCGAACTAAGAAAAAAAAATAAAAAGGTTTTAATTTTTAAAAATTTTTAGTATTTATAATAAAAGCCTTCGTAGACCAACTGGCAGAGTCGATAGACTTAGGATCTATTCAGTGAGAGTTCGAATCTCTCCGAAGGTACGAGGCTGGGTAGCTCCCAGATGAACTTAGGGCGGTATCGGGCTAGCCTAAGAGAGATTGAAAAAAAGCCCGTACATAGTCAGGTGGCGAAATGGTAGACGCTGTTAAGAGTTGTGTGTTCAAATCCACTATTAGATGGCATCTTGGAAAGACTCTTAACTAAGTAGAATAGGATGCTCAAAGCTACGTTTACAGGTTCGAATCCTGTCCTGACTACAAAAAAATGCTATTGTGGGAGTGACTTACTTCAACCCTCGGACAGCTGGAAAGACAGCACAAACACGTAAACCTAAGTACCCGCACAGCGGTGAGTAACGGGCTAAGTTATATACAATTCCTCGGAGCTGGGAGTAGAATGCTTAGGAGCGTGTTTTTATAGTCAGGTGTCTTAATAGGGTAATGGTTACGAGAATCCATCTGTTAAAGATGGGGACAAAGCAGGTTCGAATCCTGTCCTGACTACTAAACTAACCAAGGAGCCGAAAAAGAAAGTAGGCAATAAGGAGTGAAAATAGATACGAATGTTTCACTATGGGAAATGGGAAAGTAACTCAAGCGTATATAGGTTGCGATCGGTAGGTTAGTTTTTTATATAGTCAGGTGGCTAATTGGTAACGCGTACTGACAGTATGTCGGCAAGATTGCAGGTTCGAGTCCTGTCCTGACTACGCAAAAAACACGGATGGAGTTTCCTTACCTCAACTGAGATGGGTTTTTGAAGTCCAAATTGTCCTATGGTGTAATTGGCAACACGTCTGGTTTTGGTCCAGAAGAGTCGAGGTTCGAACCCTTGTGGGACAACAGCGGTTACTTGACTTCCGATAGTACAGTAACAACCATTGGGATTTCGGGAAGTCCATGAATGGTGGTGTAAGTAAGAGATACTTACGACGGTGGAGTACCGAATACGCAGAAACGAGACATAGGGGTGACTCTAAGTTGGACCTCAAATCTCCACCATTTTAGTCAGCGTAGCTCAACGGTAGAGCGTTCAACTGGTCAACAGTTGAAAGGTTACAGGTTCGAATCCTGTCCTGACTACTAAAATATGGCTCATTTTTTCAGTCAATGTGGATCACTTTAGCCCACAAATGAGCCATAAATTAAGATAAAGTGATCCACAACCGGTAAAATACCATAAAATTTAGTTAGTCGACTCTCTACCTTTTAAAATATTCCAAGAAGATAAATAATAAAAACATCTTATTGGGTTGGCGCCTTTTCGTAAACTTACAGCATGGGCTGTAGAAAAACTTTCAAATTTTAAGATATCTAGTATCATTGCAGTCTCGACGCTCGCCACTTTTTTCACATTAAAAACTTTTGTTACGCTAGAGATAATTGAATATTCAAAAACCGTGGGATTTATCGAATATGCATGTTTTATTATTTTTTGCTTGCCTGGGTATTTTATCGCAAAAATTTTCATGGATACTCGAAAAGAAGTAGGCCAGCACGCGCTAACTGAATTTAGGTTATTTATAGATAAAGCAACTCTAGTTTCAATCACAGATAGTAAGGGAAAGATCACATACGTAAATGATAAATTCACAAAGGTTTCAGGTTGGAGCTTGGAGGAAGCACTAGGAAAAGATCACTCTATCGTAAATTCAGATGAGCAACCCGTTGGATATTGGGGAAAAATGTACTCTGAGGTTCTTGCTGGAAAAATATGGAATGACGTTGTCACAAACCGAGCAAAGGACGGTTCGATATACTATGTTGACACTTACATTAAGGCGCAGTTTGATCATTCCGGTAAACTCGAAGGATTTATGTCAATTCGACAGGACGTTACGGATATCATAAAAGCAAGTAAAGAAATAGAAAAGAAAAATACTTATCTTGAACACGCAGCTAAAATCTTACGTCATGACATGCACAGCGGAATCAATACGTATATGCCACGTGGACTAAATTCCCTCGATCGACGACTAAGTGATGAACAGATAAGGGAACTTAAGATTGAGGCTCCGATTAAAATGATTAAGGAGGGTCTTCTACACACTCAAAAAGTATATAAGGGAGTCTATGAATTTACGAACCTAGTAAAGAAAGAAGCCTTTTTAAATAGGGTTGATAGCGATCTTAAACTGATTTTAGAGGACTATTTGTCTTCTACTGCCTATCGCTCTCAAGTCTTTATCTCAGATCTAGGAAGAAAGCAAGTAAATGAGGCACTCTTTTGTACTGCACTGGATAACTTAATTAGAAATGGATTAAAATATAACGATAGTCAGACCAAATGGGTAAAGATCTGGAGGGAAGAAGACTCAATAATCGTCGATGATAACGGTCGCGGAATGAGCGCAGAAGAGTTTAAAGTATTATCTCAACCTTACGCTAGAAAGGACGGACAGAGGGAAAGTGGAACCGGTTTAGGTTTAAATATATGTGTTGCTATATTAGAAGAACATGATTTTAGCGTCACATGTACTAAAAGAGCAGAGGGCGGCACACGGTTAAAAATAAATATTAAAAATGATTGATTCAATCTTATTAGTGGATGACGAAAGCTTATTCCACCTCGTGTTTGAAGATGCGTGTAGTCTACTTGACATTTCCTTATCTTTAGAGAGCATTGACAGTTCAGATGAGGCAGCTCGAATGTTTGAAAGATGGCATAAAAATCCAGCAGGTCGCCCTGAGTGTGTGTTTGTTGATCTAAATATCGTAGGCTCGTCGTACGATGGAATAGAACTTATTCGTAAGATCAATTTTGAATACGGTAATCATGTGGTGATCGGGATCATCTCTTCCTCAAACGAACCTGAAGAACAGGCAAAGGCGATTCAGGCCGGTGCACAATTTTGGATCATTAAGTCTGATGAGATCGAACCTAGATTGGAGGAATTTAAAAACGACTACCCTTCTTATCGAAACAGAACAGCGTCATTTAAAATATACAAATAATGAAATTCTGCAGGGAAGATATTGATTCGATCATTGCTCTAAAGAAGAGAAACATCTACTTGGAGGGAAACATCATCAAGCTGATTGAATCAGATGATGAAGATTTTACTCAATACTTGGCTGAGGCTCTTGAAAAAGATCGAGAAAATAGAAAGAGACGACTTGAAATCACAAAGCAGATACAGGGCCAGAATTATGAGCTGATCGAACAAAAAAATGAAAACGAACGGCTGATGGAAGAGCTGAGGGAGACTCTATCTGAGATGGAGGAATCGAAATCTCAAATTGAGTGCCAAAACGCTGAACTTATTCAATGGAAAGAAAAAAATGAAAAGATCGGAGAAGAACTAAGAGTCGCTTTAGAAAAGGCTGAGCGTGCAAAAGACATTGCGGAAACTGACCTTGATATTTTACAGAAAAAGACACAGTTTGAGCTGATCGGCACTATCGTCAAGGTCGCATTGTATGTCATTATCGGTGTTGGGTTAGTGACTACTGTGCTGTATACGGTCGCGCTGTTTGCGGGAAAGGACACTCAAATCATTGGTTCTACTTGGAGTAACATGTTCGGTATACTATTAACTAACGCATTCTCAATAATAGGTACCATCATGGGAGTCAAGTACGCTAGTGAGAAACCAAATAAAAATAATAATTAAAAATGGCTGAGAAAAAACAAACAACTGGAAAAACTTGGTTTTTTGGATGGGAAAACATCAAGTGGGTTATTCGAGAAATCGGAAACATGTACTCATCGAAGAAATCTTATTTTTCTAAAAAGAGAATCGAATCTGGGATGGCATTTATTGTTGCTCAATGGGGCATGATATTCTTCCTATTGGAAAAACACGATGGCATGACTTCGTCAGACCTTGCGTTATGGGCAGGAATAGAATTTGCAGTTTCTGGATACATCATTAGTCAGATACAGAAAGAAAAGAATCAGGCCTCTTCTGGATCATCTGATGAAACCATTTAAAATAACTTAATTACTTATGCTACTTAAGAAAGGATCGTCTGGAGAGGACGTAAAAAAACTACAGGCTAAACTTGGCCTATCACAAGACGGATCGTTTGGTCCGGTCACTGAAACTAAAGTTAAAGAATGGCAGGCTCAAAACGGATTGTCTGCTGACGGGATCGTTGGTGATGCTACGTGGAGCAAGATGTTCGGAATAAACGATCAGATCACTGATGCCGTTACTCAAGTCGCAGGTCTCTCTTTAGAGAAGATCAAAGGCCATGTTCCACAAGGAGTCATCGATGAGCTCTCAAAGATTGCCGAGCAGTTTGGAATCACCAATAACTTGAGGCTTGCTCATTTTCTTGCACAGTGTGCTCATGAATCAGGTGCTTGGAAATACAAGCTAGAGATCGCTTCCGGTAAAGCATACGAAGGTCGTAAGGATTTGGGAAACACTCAACCTGGAGACGGGGTTCGCTTTAAAGGTAGGGGATATATTCAATTGACTGGGCGAGCAAACTATGGAGTATTTTCCCAGTTTATTGGAGAGGACTGTGTTGCTCAACCCGATCTAGTCGCGACAAAGTATCCATTAGCGTCGGCCGCTTTTTTCTTTAACCGAAATAAGTTATGGGCAATCTGTGACCAGGGAGCAACTGATGAAGTAGTTACAAAAGTTTCAAAAAGAGTCAATGGCGGAACCAATGGTCTTGCTGATAGATTAGCGAAGTTTAAAACTTATCACGGATTACTAAATAAATAACAAGGGAGAACTTCTCCCTTTTTTTAAAATATCTCACACCTATGGAAAAGGGAGAACGCTTCATATTCTATGGCAAATCGGGTGTGGTTAAAGGTAAGGTTGCTAGTTCCTTTGAAAAAGTAACGTATGATCTTAAGCACGGGGTAAAAGTCATAACACCATATATCGTATCGACTGATGGGGATACGTATAATGAAAAAATGTGTTTAAAAATTAAGTCTGAGATCAGTCCCTCTTTCCTAAGAAAGATAGTAAATCTTTTTATTCGGTAGCCTGATCAAGTGCGGCCTTTATCTCTTTAGGTGATCCAAATTCCTTTAAAAGAACTCTAAAGTTATCTATCATTGCAGCAGTCGTTAGATCAGTCTCAATGTTTCCTCGATCTGATTTATCGAGAAGTTCCCTTTGAAAGGATATGACGTCTTCAATACTCGTTGATTCAAGATTCTTTCGCCTACTCTCAATATTCGTTCGTGTATCTTCAATGTTTGGTGAAACCTCTGATGTGATAAATCTCTTTAACGTCTTAACTAACGCTTCGTGACGAAGTTGATTATTTAACTTATCTCGTAAATTGATGGACAGATTCTGCAAGTTAGTGCCATCGGAATACATTAGCTCAATTATATCAGAAGAATCTATTTTTTCAACATTCAATCTTTCAGAACGTAGGATGATTCTATTTGCTGCCTCACTGAGAACTTTTTCTAATTCTTCAGGCGCGATTGAGATTCGTATTTTGCATGAATTATTAAGATGAGTTATTTTTGGAGAAAGATTGGATCGAGAAAAACCCCTACTGATTATGTCAGAGTCTCTAATTACTTTAAAGTTTCCTGAAAAATAGGTAGAAGTTCCTGGAGTAGAAAAAGCCATTGCAAAACTCTGTGCCTCTCCATAAATTGAAGAGACTACTTCATCTTTGCTGTCATGAAAAGTAATTATTACACTAGGCAAGTTAACTTTTAAATCATACATTGATTTTGGAATGCCTGCGATAACTTCATTTAAACTATCTAAGTAAGCCTCATCAAGCTCAGTAAGTTCACGTTTAGGAATCTCAAAAGTATAATACGATCGAGCCTCCTCATTTAACTTTTGCCAGTATTTAAAATCTAGTAGATTCATTAGTAGTTTAAAAATTCTAAGCCTTTCGCTGCAAGTAAATCAAAAAAGGCGTCTGCTGAATCCTCATATACTGGGATTCGTCCAAACATGAGAGATGCGCTATTTTCATCTAAGTCAAGCATGAGAGTGTAGTTCGAACCTGAGTATTCAAACTTAAACTTGATAACTCCTCCAAATAAAGAAAGTTGTACTTCTTCTGCTCCAGACTCTTCTAGATATTCCTGGATGCGCTGTGCGTGATCCAATAGCTGATACTCATAATCATCTTCACCAGGAGGATTAAAATCCTGAAGCTCACCGGAATCATCCACGTAAGCTTCATTGATGAATTGAAGATATGTCTTAGCTTTATGCTTCATTAGATGTCACAATCAATTTCATAAGGAATAACCGTTGATCCAGAAAGAAATAATTTTAATGTATAAATATCATATGTGCTTGCTCGCATAAATTTTGCATAAAAGCTATAAAGCCCTAATATTGTGTTTCCAACTTCTTCTGTAAACATATTTGTAATAGCTGTAAAACTCTTAGCATACCTATCTTTATCAGCCTTTCCTATTTTTGTACTACTATTAACCTTTTTTCTAAGAGCATCAAGCTTAGGTTTCCAAGTACCCGTCCATTTTGGGTATAATACATCATCCCATGCCTCCTCTTCATCGTCATCAAAATCTCCTTTATATGCACTGAAATTCGGTCCTTCAACAAATGTTTTAATACTGCTAGCAATTTCCTTCAATGCAGAATCGATCTCAGTAGTAGTTGCACCAGTAGGAGTAGACGTAGTCGCTCCAGCAGTTCCTGGAAGAGCCATGCTCGTCGTCGGATCAGCACCATATAGTTTTATAAGATTTGAAGGATCTGGCATCTTATACCATGCATTGTTCATCCAGACTTTCCAAACTCCTCCTACAAAGTTATATCTATTTTTATCAACCCATGTCCACTTCCCATCCGAGCCTTTTTTAACATTCACATAATCGCCTTTTTCAAATGTGTGAATCAGCTGTTTAACATATTTTGGGTTCTTCAAAGGTCCCCAATAATCATTTTTATCGGCACTATCTATCCAATTCCATTGTCCGTTGACTACCTTATATCTCCAACTAGGATCGGGATCTCCGGGAAGCTGCAATGATCCGCCGGACGATGTGTTATTTGAACTTGAGTTAGATGACGATGAGACTTTAGGTTTGGGTTTATTTACAACTACTTTCGTTGCAGTGGATGGCGGATTGAGATCTTCATTAATTAGTGTTGTGCCGTCAAGACCTAAATAGGTTCTAGAAGAGTTAAGAGATTCTCCTTTTTTCTGGCCTTGACTTATTGATTCAGTAAGTTTTTTGGCGGCAATCTCATCCTGGATTCGTTTAACAAACTCTGCAGATATCGATTTACCGTTTCTATCTGCGGACCAGACGGGATTATCTAATGATTGTTTTACCAAAAGGACTAGAGCGCTTGTCGTCTTTCCATAATTTCCAACGGGTTTTCCACCAGCGCCATCTCCCTTTTTTGCTGCAAAGTTAGCATAATCAGCTAATCCAGCAAATGGTTTTTTCAAGTATCTGTAAAGCAATGATTGGAATTTTGCAAGTTCAGGGTTGGCTTGCATTCCTTCAGTAAACCCTCCTTCTGGAACCTTAATGTCGCCAGTATCCGGCATTAATTGCTTAGCCACTGCTAAAAAAGCATCAGTGTCAAATCCTGGAATCTCAGGTGATTCTGCTTCAACGATCATGCTTCCTGAAAGACCTAGATAAACTTCGCGTGATTCTGGGATATAGTTGATCTTGTCATACAGAGTTTGAGTGATGTCTACTTCAAACTCATCTCTAAACTTGTCATCTTGGATGTTAAACCCAGCATTTAGAGCTTGTATAAACAGTTGAGAAGCAATTCCTAGCTTTCCAGCCTTTGCCTCAGCTCTTACCTTATTCATGATTGGATCTGCTGCTACTCTAGGATCTTTTTTGATCTTATAGTATGCTATTATTATAAAATCGATCACCTTTTGATCGATCGAGTTTAGAATTGAGGCGCTAGGAAAAGGAAACTTGAAGCCAGCAGCCTTACTCTTACCTTGATTTTGTTTATCCTGGTCAGTTAGGTCTGAAAGATTTGCGACATTTAATACTGTTCCTGAGATGGCTTTTTGTAATTCATCTTCCCTAACGAACCGAACTTGCGAATTGATTCCGGACTGAGTTGGATCAGTCGGTTTAAAATCATTTTTGCTATAAATTTTAAATAGAAGGATCTGTTTCCTTTCATTGTCCTTGCTTACCGAATACACAACGATATTTGCAGTCAAGTCATTTAACTTATTGTAGTACCTGATTATTTCACCCTGACTCTTTATCCAGTTTAAGATCGCATCAAAACCACGAATAGTAAGTTTCCCTTCTGCATTGATTACATCAGATTCTCTGACTAATTTTAATTTTAATGTGTTTACATCGATCGGTATGGCTACTACTTTTGCGCCTCCTCCACGTTCTCTTTCTCTTCCTGGAAGGTCGTCTTCGTTTACTCTTTTCCAATTTCCAAAGTCTTGAATTATATGGCTCATAAGATGGGCTTATTATTTTTTATTATTTATCTTGATCAATTGCACCAGTTTGATGTATGTTTTCCCAATATCGGTTAAATTCTTCCTCAATCGAAAGTTTTTCTTCATCACTGAGCGACCGGGCCTCATTCTTCCAGATAGATATGACTCTTTCTTGCAAGCTTGGAATCAAACTATGCCACGCAAGAATGTCAAAGCCATTATCGTCTATCATCATTTCAAAATCCATTGCATAGTCACAAAACTTTCTTAGGGTCGGAAAATCATCCTTTTTGACATGTTGAGTCAATAGAGTAAACCACGTGTGTTGGTATGAGCTAGTTTCCCATTTTTCTAAAAAATCTAGCCTTTGAGCATCAGTAAAATTCATATTTTTTTTTAATTTATTTAAACTATTAAGATTTTTTTAGTTCTTTAGTTAAACGAATTATTTTAATAACCGTCCTTAAATGAATCGGACACTTAATTTAAAATTGTGAGACAGTTAAAAATTTCATCAGACAAGCTGACTCTCCGAACAGAGAATATCGCAAGATACTTTACGGAAGTCGAGCGAAAGGAAATGCTTAGTGCAGAAGAAGAGTTTAGAGTTGGAATGCTTGCACGAGAAGGCGATGAGGAGGCGATCCAAAGGCTAATTTCTGCAAACTTAAGATTTGTGGTCTCTGTTGCAAAACAGTACTCGGGATCAAGCGGTCTTCTTGAGGATCTTATATGCCAGGGAAACATTGGTCTTTGCGATGCCGCTCGACTATTTGATCCAACTCGAGGATTTAAGTTCATCTCGTTTGCGGTGTGGCACATTAGAAAAGAGATCCTACTCTACTTAAATTCTAGCAACCGAACCGTTCGGGTTCCTCAGAACATTCTAAATGATGCTAGCACCATTCGTAAAGCAGACGAAGTTATTCTGCAGGAAAAAGGTAGACCTGGGACCCCAGAAGAAATCTTTGAACAAACTGCCCTCATGGGAAAAGATTTTACCCTAGATCACATCATAAAGGTAGTATCGGCCGACTCGATTAGAGGCATTCCGCTGGAGTCTGAAAAACCGGATGAGATGCTCGGCCCGCTTGACTGGTTAAGTAGCGAAGTTTCTACTACTGAACTGACGGATGATTCTGATACCAAGGAGATGGTAGGTTTTGCTCTATCTAAACTGACCCCTGTGCAAAGGGATGTGGTAATAAGAAGAATGGGAATAGATGGATCTGTGCCGGAAGCGTTTTCTACCATTTCAAGAAGGTATGAAAGAACTCCTGAGTGGGCTCGACTAGTCTACCTAAAGGCAATTAAGACCATGCAGGTAAAGACAAGAAGATCGACCATTATTCGAGATGGAGTGTTAAACTAATCTACTTAAGATCTTTCAAAATAACCGGCACGCGTCCTGTTCTTTACTGGAAAGAATGGCGTGCCTGATCTTCGATCAATCTGCTCAAAATCAATATGATCGAGTATCCATCGCATAGCAACTCGATAAAACTGATCATCTGGGACGTTTTCTAGTTGCTTGATCCTAAAGTCCAGTGAGCCTATTCCATATGGACTTCTACCCTCGACCCCCATCGGTATTCCCTTTGGAGTCATCCTTTTTATGGTCTTTGTTCCGGGAAAAAGCCCTATTGCAAACTGATCACGAAGGCGGTATCCAGGATATCCAAAAACTATTGTGCCATTGAGAAGCTGAGTAGGTGAAGAGACCAGAACCAGGCCCCTTTCCAATATCTCCCTGTATTCTAGAGAATCGGTGATCCTCTTGATCTCTGGCATGTGTTCGATCATGGCCGACACACCCTCCTTTTTAAGAAAAGCGGTAAGTTCGTCTGGTTTAACCATGCCAAGATCAACAAGCTGCTTTATGTCTTCGATCCTTTGAGTCACTTCCTCTTGTGATCGACTTTCAAACACTTGCGCCCAACTAGTAAAATCAGCAATAAACTTTTTCACAGTAAAGTTTTTTTTATTTATCTAAAAAAAGAAGGCTCGAACTTTCGCTCGAGCCGACCGTAAATCGCCTAGGGTAGCAGACGATTTATAACAATCCTAACTCTCTAAGCATGTCGTCAGCACTCTTTTGGTGGTGTGCCTCCTCGCTTGAAAGTTGTTTATATCTCTTGATCTCCATGATATCGTGTTTAGTAAGCTCACGGTTATCCATGCTAAGTAGAGGATAGATCTGCTTAAAGTATTTTGACCAGATGGGTTTCATCTTTCTAAAGATGAGTCCCTTAAGATCAGAGTTATCATAAAGGTCCATCATTCCATGGAACCAGATCATTAGGTCACTGGTCTGAAGTCGATCTCGATTGGCAGCTTCTTCAAAGTCTCTAGTTAGGGAGTCAGCTCTCTCAGAGATCTCTGCTTCCTGGTCCTCGTTCTCGAATATTCTTATCCAAGAGCTAAACTTTTCTACATATCTATGTTGAGCCATAAGTATCTTAATTTTATTTTATTTATCTTTAGCTTCCTAGAAACTGGATGTTTTCGGGTCTCCACTCGACCGCTCCATTAGCCTCGTATGGGAACTTGCCCATCGTTGAGCTTATCACCTTATCGAGCGGGTGTTCGATCTTAGGGGTTGGCAGAGGGCCATATTGGACTTCTCTCTTTGGAAGATCGTGAGTAGTAAACTTCTTACCGCTAAAAATTCCTTCCATTCCTAGTCCACGAATTTTTTAAGTAGCTCCTCGTTTTTAGCGATGCGGTCCAATCTTTTCTTGATGTTGCGCTTGTTCTTGACCTTACGTTCCCACTTTTTCACGTCCTTGATTGTTTTTCTTATTTATCTTAGACCTCCTTAGCTGCAGTACCGCTGGTCAGGTTTGTAGGTGAGTGTTTGGCAATCATATCGTTTGCCAGCGTGGCGATCTCAGTGGAGACTTGAGGATTCTTAAAAAAGTCCACAAAACCCAGCATATTTGAGATCTTATAACGATTAAGCTTTACCTGATCGGAAGAGTTACCGTCAATTGAGACGAAAGAATCACCTTCGACCTTAAGAACGATTCCAGTATGACCTCCACCCTTTCTAGACTTGATAAAAATCTGTCCTGGTTTTACTGCGGAAACGTCAGTTGTTGCAATCTTGTTTTCAGCTGGCGCTTTGGACCAGAAATAGAGAACTGAACCTGTCTTGGGTAGGGGATTAACAATCGCCTTCTTTTTACATAGTTCATCAAAGATCGCATACACGAATGCCATGCACCAGGGGTTACCCGTGCCCAGTCCCACAGATTTAAGGAATCCCTTCACCATCTCACCGGCGTTGTTGCCCTCTTCCCTCTTGCCGACGTACTTGTTTAGGATATCGACCAGGTCCTTGGCATCGGTGCTTGCGAAGGAGATCGTCGATTCGTTGATAAACTGATTAAATGACTTAAGATACATTATTCAGATTTTTTATTTATTTATTTATATCACAATCGATAAAACTATCGATTGCAAGGTGACCATATTGGGCGATAGTATTAGAAAGAAAAGACCCTAGCCTTTCCTCAGTACTGCTTCATTCCTGGCCTGAATCGATTAGTCTTTTTATTTATCAGTCGCGCTGAACTGTAATTTGATAATCGACTCAGGATATTTAGAGGCCGTTGCTAGTAGGATTTTATTCTTTTCCGTAAAAATATCCGCCGCCTTCCCAGCCTTCGTTGTCAGAACCTTCATCCCCTGTTGAAGAGTGACCACCGATGCTCCAATTAGGTTCTTCATGGGTCTCGTCGGAAGATAGAACATCTGCCATTACTCTCTTAAGCTCATCTATATCGCTAATGCTAGAAAGCTTACGCTTAACATAATTAAGAAGACCCGCACGGTCCAACTCAGCAGCTAACTCCTCAATGTCAGCTCTTTCTTCTTGCGAGAGAGCTCTAAAATCGTCTCTTAATCGAGGACCACGGGTACCTGTGTTATTCGGTAAGGAATGATGGAACTTAGCCTCATTCACAAACTGATTAAAGTTTTTTACTTGCTTTTTCATTTCAATATCTTTTTTTTATTTATCATCAGTCCGCCTCAACAGTTCATCAAAGGGATTCCACGGATAGACGTCCAACGCGATCTGATAGATGAGGCGAGCCAACATTGCCTCTGCTCCCTGGGTTCCATCGAACTTGACTATGCTGGAAGAGTTTGGGCGCCCATCATATGCTGCATTTCTAAGGTCCCCCGGATAGACGAAATACTGGAGCATGTTTGACGTTACCTGGGAGCCGTCCCAGTTTTTCCATGTCCTGACCTTATTGATGCTGGCCAGTGTGGATCGGTTGGGCCTCATGGTCTCGAGCATGCGGCGCATGCGTTTTTCTTGTGATTGGGCGAGCCCATCGGGTAACGGATACTCAAAGAGCACCCTTTCTGCCTGGGCAGGTGTAAGCTGAAAAAAGTAGGTGCCGTTCCTTTGCTGACGTTGGGTGGTGCGGTCAATGGGCTGGATGCCGAGCTCAGCAAACATCGTGGCTAGGAGTCGCAAAAACTCTTCCCGACGCGGAACGGAGTACCTTTGTCGATAGAGCGACTTGAGCTCTGCATCGTCCACCAAACCAAGGTCCACGAGCTGCCTCACGTCCTCCATCTCCTGGTCCTGTTCAGAATCAGACTCAATCAGTCTCTTCCAATCGCCATACCTAATTATGTGTTTCACTCAATCACCCTATTTTTTAGAGACCACAAAGCTTTAGGAACTCCGCATAGTCAAACCGGATCCGCTCCTTCTTAAAGCTTCGGATCTGTCGATCTGCCAATTCTTGACGATTCCTCTTGTCCTTTACTCCTCGGAGTATCTCGGCGATACCCTCGACCATGGGTCTCTCGTCACGAGCGGAGAGATCCCTGATCGACTTGGACTCGGCCAGGAAAAGGTGAGCGGGTTTAATGTGGTTCTTCATGGATTTATTTATAAAATTTAAACAGGGTAGAATCGCTACCCCAATCGTGATAGGTCTGATCTGAGCCTGGAGTAGAGGATACTCTGATTGCATTGACCGCCTCGATCGCTGGAAAAACGACATCGATACCGTCCATAAAAAAATCTTCGCTATCGTCTCCTGGATAGTTTGGATTGACAAGTCTACGCGACCATACAGTAGTCCACTGACCGTCGACCTTGTTACGTAATTCAATGGTAAGATCGCTGTACGCAAAATCGCTGTGTACGTGTGCACTGGCAGAGGTCGACTCTATCATAAGTCGTTCCACGTCAGCGATTACAGTCTCACCTACACCAGTCGTCCATGAATCGAAGTTTTCATAATCATGATCAAGAGAACCCTCACCGCCTGGAGCGACCGTCAACCAGTCTACTGACTCGATTAGCTCGCTTGGTTTTTTGATCCCACCGCTACCCGCAGCAGCGGCGGCCGCAGCCATCGCGGCGCTATACGACATCTGTTCAAACATCGCGCGCTCTTCCATCTCTTTACGAGCCTTTAGTTGCTCGGGAGTCTCCTCTCCCCAGTTAATGAATGCCATCTTAAAATCGCTATTTTAGTTATTTATCCTCCTCCTCGGCAGCGGCGTCGTCGAGCCGCTGCTGAGCACGGGCAATCGAGTCACGATCATAGGACTCTTGGAGCAAGTCCTCAATAAAGGAATAGTCGGGATTCCTAAAGCTACCGCCGGGAAAGACCTTCTCCAACTGGAGCTTAAAGTCCAGCGCGGTCACGTCAAGGTCAGAGAGGTTCCGGGTATCGATGGTGCTGCGGGTCCTGCACTCAAGTCCATCCACGAGCTCAAACTCGTCAATGAGACCAAGCTCACAGAGGCGACTCTTGTCGGGATCCCCATTGATCCTAAACCTAAAGATAAGGTCGGTCCTGATCAAGACGTCCTCCCACTCGGCACCAGTCCACAGGTCGTCGTATCCCTCCTGTATCAGGGTGAGCTCAGTCCAACCGTCGCCGCTCCTTAGAGAAATATCCAGTGTCACCACGCCCAACTCTTCCTCGATCCATTCACGAAGACCCTTAAAAAAAAGATCGATCGACCTGTTAATACCCTGAACACCGGACTCGTTTACTCTACTCCAGTCCCGATATGTAGCAATGTGTTTCATCCTAATTATTTATCCAGGGGAAAATCACCTGGGCGACGACCCTCCTTGACCATACGATCGAGCTCGTCGGCTATCTCTTGCATAAGGATCCGGTGATGGGCCTCGCCTCGCTCTTCCAAGCTGATAAATCCCAGTTCCCAGAGTCGATTAATATCCTCTACCTGAGTAGCAAGCCTGCCCGTGTCCTTATTCTTCATTAGATGCTATTAGCCGTTATTAGCCGTTATTATACACAATTACCGGGAACGGGTTAAAAATTCTTGGGGGATTTTTTTCCTGGTGGAGAGGGGACACTTATCCAAGGGGGTGAGGTTGCAGAATCCACTACAACTATAATTATAAGGGGTACCCGCGTGCACGTACACGGAAAAAAGAAAAACCCTGAGATATGCAGGCTCAGGGTTCTAGTCTTAATTAAAAATAGCGACGGGATCGGTTGAAAACCTCGTTGCTTAGCTATGGTACACAAGATCCGGTAGAGATTAAAATAAAAAGGAAAAAAAGGGTGGGGGAGGTTCCGTTAGCCATGGGGGATTTTTCCCGGTGGAGAGAGGTCTGGAGAGTACTCCCACTGGTCCCCGAGTTTTTCGCCCCCGAGGAGAGGTGCAATTTTCTGGGCCGGAGTGGCCTATAGTCACAAAATTTAACTTGATTTTGCTAGCTAGTCTATCTAGTCCCCTGGTCAGCCCTGCCAGGCGCCCTGGCCAGGCGCTCCTGGGGGCCTCCAGGGGCGGAAAATTGACCCCTGGGGTACCTTCCTGGCCGGCTGGTTGGGCTCACCTAGCCTGGCCGGCTCCCGGACCGATCATTTGGCTAGCTGGCCGTCTAGCCTGATTGGCCGGTCTCTTGCAGGCTCTCGGCGGGGAGCTGGTTGTTGGCTAGCTGGCTTCTAGACTGGATTAATGGGGTCTCTAGTATTTAAGCAGACCAGTGATAAGCGTCTCTTGCGCTTAGCTAGCCTGTTGCTTAGTGTCTCTTGCGCTTAGCTAGACCAGTGATAAGCATCTCTGCTCCATTTGGAATTCGAGGAGACTTGCCAGATCCGGTTGGAGTCTTGGAAAAAATAGATGTTAGGCGTATGCTAACTACTTTCGGGTCTCTTGACTTATCTTCAGCTGTCGCATTACCCTGTCGAGAATTATGGTTATATTTACTATCAGGCTCGGTCCATGGGGAGCACTGCTTTTTTCTAGGCTAAGAATAAAGAGTACTCTCTGGACTTTTATTATCGAGTTCCCTACCAGCGTATCCCGATAATGGTTATATTTACTATAGGGTGTCGTCCTGGAAAAAAGGCTAAAAAAGCTTAGGCTAGATTAGGCGAGTACTCTCTGGACTTTTATTATCGACTATCCTACCGACGTATCCCGATAATTATTATATTTACTTATAACAATAAACAAAAGCAGTATGAAAAAAGTAATTTATAAAGGCAAAGAAATTCAATTGATAAAAGTAAACATGGAATGGGAAAATAAATCATATTGGGTCTGGACAATTGAAAACAAGGGAGGAGATGATTTATATTTACTTCAAAGAAATGCTTTAAACTCAGCTAAAAATTTTATAGATAACCTTTAATCAATGGAGATCGAGTTTAAGATGTTGACCGCTATGTGCAGACAACTAAGACTTATATCTAGGTCTCTTGACTTTTATTATTAGGAACGCATTACCGAATAGAAATTTAGTATTATATTTACTATATAACTTAAAACAGAAGAACATGAAAAAAGGTCAAGCGATTGAGATCGAATTTGAAGATGTCGGTGTGAAAGTAAACGGCGAAGTTAAATCGGTCAGGGGAGACTCAGTAAAGGTAAGTTACTTTGACGAGTACTACGATAAAACGATAATTTTTACCGTGAGTAAAGAAGATTTTGAGAATGGAAAGCTGGTCGTCTGTGACTCCTATGAAATCTTTTCGGAACACGAAAGATCGAGCGATAGGCCCTGGTAACGGGGCCGCTTTTTCTTGGCACTGTATCCAAACGTCTCCAGACTTTTATTATCAGCCATTCTACCAGCGTATCCCGATAATTGTTATATTTACTTAAGGAACTATGATCAGAAAGAAACAAGCAAGTAGAGAGATAGTGATAGACTTGACTGGACCTGAGGGCAACGTGTTTGTGCTGATGGCGTATGCCAAGAGATTCGCACGTCAGTTGAAGGAGATGTGGGAGGAGGAGATGGAGGAGAACCGTGTACAGAACCGGGTCCTGTTGGAACTTGGTCTAGCCGACGAGAAGGCTTTTCCTGAGACATTGGAAGAGCAGATCATTGGGGAGATGATGGAGTCAGACTATGAGCATGCTGTGCAGGTGTTCGACCGTTACTTTGGAAGCTTCGTCGTCTTGGAAAGATAGCGTGCCGGGTCTCTTGACTTTATTTTTGAGGACGCATACAACGTATTCCTAAAATTGTTATATTTACTTATAACTTAAAAACTTAAAGAAATCATGAAGAAAAAAAAGAATGAGATTAGCTGGAGATTGGTCTATGATGCAATACAAGACTATCTTTCAGGAGAACACGGAAGTCCTACCATGCAAAGACCACATAAAGATTTAGGTAACAATTTAGTTTTTACTGATTGTGATGGACATAAGTTTGGATTAGATGGACTTATAAAATGGTATGAGAGTCTTGCAGATGATGGTGAAATTGATGATGAGCTGGGTTTGTTAGATGGTAATATAGATGTTATTGATGATAGAGGTAAGATCGTTGTTATTGATGACGATGATGAAGAGGATGAAGACTAGTTAATTGTTTGGGCATAAATTAATAACTTAAATACTTAAGAGCATGTACGCAAAAGAGGTCGAGTTAATGGAGTACTACTTTGGTGGTTAGAGAACAGGCGGGAGTGATCCCGCCTTTTTGTGCAAGGAATTCCCGAGTCTCTTGACTTTCTTTTGACCAGGATTTTTTAGTGTCAAATAAAATTGTTATATTTACTTATAACTTAAAAACAAAAAGACATGAAAAAAAGAGCTCAACACATCATCGTCGACCTAGTCGCAACCTTCGCAATCCTTTTAGGAATCTTTATCGTGGGAGCCATCGTGTATGGTTTTGCCCAAGTGATAATGGGGAACCTTCCCCAAACCGTCTGCCTGGGTTACTAGTCGACTCGTAAATGGACCCGCTACGGCGGGTCTTTTTTGGTCCTGTATCCCAGCGTCTCTAGACATTTAATTTTAAGAACGCATACAACGGATTCCTAAAATTGTTATATTTACTTATAACTTAAAAACAAAATAATTATGAAAGGTTTATTATTGACAACGGCTTTGGTAAGTGCACTATTGACCCTTGCCTCCATGTGGAGCCTACTTATGGTTGACGATTCGAACACATCAACCCTGGTCATCTTTAGCATCTGTCCGGTGATCGCTGTCTTCAGCTATGCGGGTTCCCACAAGTTCAAATGAGGATTAACCTAAAACTAGAGTCATGATGTCTAAAGAAAACGAGACTGTGCAAGAGTGGGACAACGATAGTTGGGCCACACAGAGAGGTTAGACCAAACAGCAAGAGCGGACCCGTGAGCCCGCTCTTTTTTTGTCCCATTATATCCGGTCTCTGCCTATGCAAGTAGAAACACTTGAGAGTCGCTCATGAAGGAGACCGGCTGGATCGGGTATGTCTGGCCGCCGACCAGTCTTAGCGTGCTTAGGAATCCCGAACGATCGGTCCACTGGATCGTGGTAACGCGATCTTCTTCCCAAGGCACATAGATCGCGGTGATCGGCAGGTCTCCCCTAGTCGGCAGGCTCGGTGACCATACTGTCAGCCTAACGCTCTCGATCCCATCGACGGGAAAAAGGCTCGCATAGACTAGGCTCACCTCTTCCTTGCTTGCCACGCAGATCAGCTGATCCAGATCTCTCGCCGCTAGCCGATAGACCGACGCTTCCCACTCTTTCCTAAGCTCGTCGAAGATGGACTGGTCTCCCTTGGACTCGGCGGTCCACCTCTTAATTAGCTCTGAGTTTGGTACCGCATTGGAGACCTGCACCGTGACCTTGAATCCATAGTCCGCTCGCTGTTGCATTTCGATCAGGCGGGCATAAGCTCTCTCGCTCTTCCCGATGGACACGATCTTCTCGCACTTTTCCGATGATTTGACCGTTAGGCTAGCTAGTGTCAGAGTCTCCTGTAACCAGTTGACTGACGGCACCACGTTAACCATCTCCTTGGCTTCCTCAACCTTAAATTCGTATGCTCTCGTGTATGGCATTGTTTCTTGATTTTTTATTATTTATAGCCGACTGGCTCGAGTCTCTTGACTTTTAGCAAGATTATTTTTTCAAACGCATACAACGGATTCAAATAATGATTATATTTACTTATAACTTAAAAACAAAAAGAAATGAATGTAGCAGCACTAATGAGCAACGCAAAGGACGCCCTAACTAGAGGTAACAGGGAATTAGCCAGTGATAACCTAAATACCGGGATAGTGATTTTATCCCGTCTTACCATCAATGGTGTCACTCACACCGAGGGCGCCAGCGTGGACCGATGGAAGGAGAGATTTTGGCAGGCGTTGGAGGATAACGATCTGATGGAAGATTAGAGACCGGCGATCGGGTTCGTTGAACCCGATCTTTTTTTAGAGTATAAATAGTAAAAAAGGAGACCCATGAACAAGGCAGAAGAGGTAGCATATCATTATTACAACGGGCAGGTTCCCGACATCAGCGAGCTGAGGGTGATCAGCGAGACTCCGGAGTTTAACTTAGCGACGGTTCGTTGGAAGGAGAGCAAGGTGACTATCACGGTAAAGGCCCACTTCGGCGAGACCCTATCAATAGTGGAATTAAAATGACGAAGAGACCGTTTAGAGATTGGGTAAGGGATCTTGAGATCGAGATAGTGTTGGACCAAGACGGCATCCACCTGTTTCAGTGGACCCTTGAGGACGAGTACGAGTCCAGACTGAGCGAGGCTCTGGAATACTTTGAGAACCGGCCCGACTACCTGAGACAGGAGTGCACCGAACACCTCATCGAGCTCGACCACCTAGAGCGACACTTTCTTCAAATCGAGGAATATGAAAAGTGTGCCGCCATTCGAGACCTGACCACCGATCTCAAGCAAAGGTACAAGACCTGGCTCTAGCGTCTCTTGACAAATCTTAAAAATATTTTCCCAAAAGTTTTCAGGTATCAAATAAAATTGTTATATTTACTTATAACTTAAAAACAACGATACCATGAAACCAGAACTAAAAAACCAGATCAACGCTGTCGCAATGACCAGAGCCCTAATCGACATTCCGACGAGCCTATTGTACAACATCAAGGGCAACCTGACCAAGCTTCTTGCTGAGGATCTTGAGGGCGTCGACGAGCTTACCGTGCAGGTAATCAGAAGCACCTGGAGGGCGGAGATCGAGAACATAGAGTTGGAACTTATAAAAAGAAACTAGAGTGTACAGAAGAAAAAGAAAGATGAGTCGGGTCTTTGAGGTAAAGAGACCTGCTCGCAAAGCAAGAAGCGGCGGTACCAGAATAAATAACGAGGAAGGGTGCTGATTCGCAGCGCCTCCAAAAAATAAGAACCATGCAAAGAGTCGAAGTCACCATGCAGGAGATCTGGCAAGCGACCAGACCCGCGATACAGAGGAACAAGAAGAAATATAAACGTAAACCCAAACACCCAAATAGAGATGAGAAATCTTGACAAGCTAGTAGAAGAATTAGGAGACGGCACCGTTAGAGTCAGCGGAGCCTGTAAGTTCACCAACGAGGAGTATAGCTGTGTGGTGCCGATCGAAGGACTCGTAAGGTTCCTTAACGGAGAGCACGCACAGGACGCGCTACCCTCGGTTAGCGCCGACGATAGGGAGTTCCTCATTTCAGGAATCTCACCCAATGGCTGGAAGCGGGCTTTCGGCTAGAGTTTTTAAGTTATGGGGAAGGGAGCCAAATCGGTTCCCTTTTTTTTTTACTCCGTAGTTACCCTTTGCTCAGATCTCTGATAAATAATCCTGTGCCAACACAACTAAAATAATCAATTTAAAATGGCAACAACAGTAACAGTCGATCTATATCGACAAACTACAACTGCGGGCGTGACCGCTATCACAGAGATCGGACAGATCGACGTTAACTCGGATCAGGTGATCTACATGTTTTCGGGCGAGGTGGAAGACAACCTTGGAAACCCAAACTTTAAGGTGGTGCTAAAGAACGGCAAGACCTTTCGTACCAACTGGGCGGGAGTATCGGCAATCCGAAACGTTACCGACAACGAGCGAGCTAACCAGTACGTTAGGGTAAAACAGCTAGACGGGACATACCTCTTGACCTACACCGGAAACGGTTACTTCACGGCAAAGGCTGAGGTAAGCACCATGGAATTTCTTGGAGCTGAGACGGGAGACAACGACGGAAGTCCGGTTGACTGCTGGAAGGTGGTCCTAACCAACGGCTTTACTTTCTTCACCGATCAAGAGGATCGCGACAACCTTGCGTTAGCTGCTATTCCGGCATAACTATCTCTAGATCGAGCAATCACGGCGAGCCAAACGGCTCGCCTTTTTTATGCCCCAATGTCC